>Ga0073934_10002681_pt1 | contig 35870 bp, 33 predicted proteins | sample LarsenN4metaG_FD_76834 | JGI IMG/M metagenome (GOLD analysis project Ga0073934, IMG submission 76834) | Hot spring sediment bacterial and archeal communities from British Columbia, Canada, to study Microbial Dark Matter (Phase II) - Larsen... ... | reverse complement strand
GCATGCACGGCACGGTTGAAGATGCCACGGAGCATGCCGCCCGCGCGCGCCGCGCGATGGCGCAAGGGCCGGCTGCACATCATCGGCGTGAGCGTCAGCGAGACGACGGCCGAGACCACGACCGCGATCGTCAGCGTCAATGCGAATTCGCGGAACATGCGACCGACCAGGCCGGTCATGAACAGGAGCGGAATGAACACCGCGATCAGCGACAGCGTCAACGAGATGATGGTGAAGCCGATCTCACGCGCACCGCGCAATGCTGCATCGAGGGGCGATTCGCCGTTTTCGATGTGACGCACGATGTTCTCGATCATCACGATTGCATCGTCGATGACGAAGCCGGTGCCGATGGTGAGCGCCATCAGCGACAGATTGTCGAGCGAAAAGCCGCAGAACCACATCACGCCGAAGGTCGCGATCAGCGACAGCGGTAGCGCCACGCCGGCAATGACCGTGGCGCGGATGGTGCGCAGGAAGATCAGCACCACCAGCACCACCAGGATCACGCTGAGGACCAGCGTAAACTGCACGTCGCGGACCGAGGCGCGGATGGTGTGGGTGCGGTCATGCACGACGGTGAGTTCGACGCCGACCGGCATGGCGCGTTGCAGGCGCGGCAGCTCGCGTTTGACTCGCTCGACGGTGTCGATCACGTTGGCGCCCGGCTGGCGCTGGATATCGATGACGACGGCGGGGCTGCCGCGGAACCAGGCACCGACCTTGGCGTTCTCCAGCCCGTCGACGATGTCGGCCACGTCGCGCAGCAGCACCGGCGCGTTGTTGCGGTACGCCACGACCAGATTGCGATAGGCCTCGGCCGCCGCAAGCTGATCGTTGGCGGCGATGGTGTAGGACTGGTAGGTGCCGTCGAGCGCGCCCTTGGGGCCGGAGACATTGGCGCCGACGATGGCCGTCCGCAGCTCCTCGAGGCCGATGCCATAGGCGGCGAGCCGGGCGAGATCGGCCTGAATGCGGACCGCGGGCCGGATCCCCCCCTGCACCGAGACGCGCCCGACGCCGGACACCTCGGCCAGCCGCTGCGCCATCAGCGTGTCGGCGATATCGCTCATCTCCCGCAGCGAGATGGTGAGCGAGGTCAGCGCCAGCGTCATGATCGGCGCGTCCGCCGGATTCACCTTGGCGTAGGTCGGCGGATAGGGAAGGTTGCGCGGCAGCGCCGAGCCGGCGGCGTTGATTGCCGACTGCACGTCCTGCGCCGCGCCGTCAATGTCGCGGTCGAGCTCGAACTGCAGCGTGATCTGGCTGATGCCGAACGAACTCGACGACGACATCAGCGCAAGCGCAGGGATCTGCCCGAACTGCCGCTCGAGCGGTGCCGTGACCAGCGCGGTCACCGTGTCGGGACTCGCGCCCGGCAACTGCGTCGTCACCTGAATGGTCGGAAAATCGACCTGCGGCAGCGACGACACCGGCAACCACCAGTAGCCGAGCCAGCCGCCGATCAGGGTGGCGAGCCCCAGCAGCGAGGTTGCAATCGGGCGGCGAATGAAGGGCGCGGAGACGCCGGTCATCGCGGTCCACTCGGCGCTCCGCTCGGCGTGGCCTCCGAGCGCCGTTCGCGCCGCCGGTCGCGCCGTGGCTCGGCCGGTTGCGCCGTCGGTTGCGCGCTCGAAGGCGCCGCTTCGGCGTTGGTCACGGTCACCTGCGTGCCGGCTGCAAGCCGCGCGAAGCCCGTGGTCACCACGCGTTCGTTGACCGTAAGGCCGTGCGCGATCACCGCCTGGTTCTCGTCCTGAGTGAGAACCGTCACGGGGCGGACCGCCACCGTGCTGTCCGGCTGAACCACGAAGGCGAAGGTGCCGCTCGGCCCGCGCTGCACGGCCGCGGTGGGCGCCACCACCACCTGCCGCAGCGTGTCGATCAGAAGCCGCACATTGACGAACTGGCCGGGCCAAAGTTGCAGCTCGCGGTTCGGAAACTCGGCCTTGAGCCTGATCGTGCCGGTGGTCTGATCCACCTGGTTGTCGACCACCTGAAGCACGCCGCGGTCGATCACCGTCTTGTTGTCGGCGCCGAATGCCTCGACCGGCAACGGGCCCTGAGCGAAGGCGCGGTTGACGTCGGCAAGCTGCTGTTGCGGCAGGCTGAACAGGACGGAGATCGGCTGCAGCTGGGTGATGACGACGATGCCGTTCGGGTCCGACGTGCGCACGATGTTGCCTTCGTCCACCAGGCGAAGGCCGGTGCGCCCGGCGATCGGGGCGGTGATGGTGGTGTAATCCAGCACCGCCTTGGCGTTGTCGATCGCCGCCTGATCGAGCTTCACCTGCGCTTCGAGCTGCGCCACCACGGCCTTTTGCGTGTCGAGCTGCTGGCGTGCGATCGAGTTCGTGGCCGCGAGCCGCGTGTAGCGCTCAAGATCGATGCGGGCGTTGGCGAGCAGCGCTTCGTCTTGGGCCTTCTTCGCCACCGCCTGGTCGTAGGCGGCCTGATAGGTGGTGGGATCGATCCGCGCCAGCACATGGCCGCGCGCGACGTCCTGTCCTTCCCGGAAATCCACGCTGATGAGCCGCCCGTCCACCTGCGGACGCACGGTAACGACATTGAGCGCGCGGGTCGTACCGACGCCGTCGAGATAAATCGGTACGTCGGCATAGCGGGTGAGCGCAGCGATCACCGGGACCGGTCCGTCGGCGCGAAGACCGCGAACGGGCCGCTGCTGCGGACGCTGTGCCTGCAACCACAAGGCTGCCGCCGCGCCGATCACGACGACGGCAACCACCGAGGCCGCAACAATTCGTCGTGTGCTCGGCATGGGGGCCAGCCAGAATCACCCACCTCGCATAGATAGCGGTGCCAATGGGCAATTCACAGCCCATTACGCACATTTCATCTGCTGCGGGAGGGGTTTAGGGCCGCCGCAGCGCGCTCCTTGGGCTTGTCCCACCCGCCGCCGAGCGCCTGGAACAAACCGACCACGGCCTGCAGGCGATCGAGCCGCGCCTGCGCCAGCGCGTCCTGCGCCTGAAACAATGCCTGCTGGGTGTTGAGCACGGTTACCAGATCGACCGTTCCCTCGCGCAGGCGCGTTTCCGAGATTTCGAAGGCACGGCGCGTGCTGTTGACCACCTCGCGCTGCAACTGTTCGCGACGGGTGGTCTGCTGCACCGCAATGAGGGCGCGATTGACATCGGCAAAGGCATTGATGACGGCCTTGCGATAGAGCTGCAGCGCCTCGTCCTGCCGGCCCCGCTGCAGGTCGAATTCGCCTTGCAGCCGCGCGCCGTCGAGCAGCGGCTGGGCCAGATTGGCGGCCAGGTTGAAGAACGCCGATTCCGGCCGCAGCAGGGTGGCGAGCGCGCGGCTCTGGTAGCCGCCGTCGGCGGTGAGCCGAATGCTCGGGAAGAACGCGGCACGCGCCGCATGCACATTGGCATTGGCCGCGGCAAGCTGCGCCTCCGCCTCGCGGATGTCGGGCCGTTGCGCGAGCAGGTCGGACGGCAGACCCGGTGTCACCCGCGGGATGGCGATGCCGTTCATGGTGCCGCCGCGGATGGCGACCCGCTCCGGCGACCGCCCGATCAACACCGCAAGCGTCGCCATGTTCTGGCGCACCGCCTGCTCCAGCGGCGGGATCGCCGCCCGCTGGGTGTTCACCACGCTCTCCTGCTGCGCGATGTCGAGCGCAGAGGCGGTGCCCGCGTCGAACCGTTCCTTGATCAGGTTGAACACGCGCGTGGCGGCTTCCAGATTGCCGCGCGCGACCCGCAACCGATCCTGCGCCTCCAGAATGAGGAAATAGGTGTTGGCGACGGCGACGACGGTGGTCAGCGCAACCACCTCGCGATCGAAGCGGCTGGCAACGGCAAGCTGTTCGGCCGCGCGCATGGCGCCGCGATTCTTGCCCCAGAAGTCGATCTCGTAGCTGGCGCTGAGCGAAGTGGAATAGCTGGTGCGCTCGGAGGGGCCGCCGGTCGTTTCGGTTCCGGTGGTGCGCGAGGCGCGCGAGCGGGTGGCATTCGCGCTGAAGTCGAGGCTCGGCAGCAGCGGAGCGCCGGCGATGCGCGCCTGGGCGTCGGCCTGCACGATGCGGGCGACGGCGGCGGCAATGTCAAGGTTGGAGGCAAGCGCCTCTTCGATCAACGTGGTGAGTTCGCTCGAGCGAAAGCCCCGCCACCACACGACCGAGGGCAGTGCCGCATCGGGATCACGCGGCGCAGCGCGATAGGCCTTCGGGATGTCGAGGGCGGCTGCAACCTGTTCCCAGCTCACCATGCAACCGCCGAGCGGCGTCGCGAGCACGAGCGCCAGGGTCGCGGCCAGAGCCGGCCATGCCGAACGCTGCGACTCCCACTCACGCATACGGTTGCTCGACCACGATGGCGCAGAGCGCCGACGGCGGGACGGCGGCGGGACAGAGGAAAGCTAGCAATCATTGCCCGGCCGCCCAACCGAAATGGCAGCGCGCGACGGCCGGGCTGTGGATATGTCTGGACGTGGATCAGCGACCACGCGCCCCGACGCGCGTGGCGAAGCTTCCCTCCGATTTCAAGTCGGCTGCGAGGCTGGCGTAGCGGAACGCCCCGCGACTGCGCGGCGGTTGCGGTGCCACCTGCGTTCCGCACCCCAGCGGCCGGCGTCGCCTTCGCTGCTAGCGCCGGTAACGTTCACATCGTGGGCTTGTAAACGATGTCAAACAGGCCGGCGATGTCCTTCGGCGTCTTGGGCTCGGTCAAGAACTTGAACTCAAGCGCGTCCTTGAGCGAGCGCTCCAGATCGCGCACTTCGCCAAGCTGCATCGCCGATTTCGGATAGAACTCGTCCACCGCCTGCTTGGCGATCTCGCGCGTCACCTTCATGTTGCGCGCGAAAATGTCGATCGCTTGCGGATTGGTGTAGGCCCAATCGATCGACTTGGCGATCACCTGCATGAACTTTGCGATCGTCTCGCGCTTGGTCTTGAGCGAATTGACGTTGGCGAGATTGACGCGGATGGTTTGATTCTGCAGTTCGGTCGCCTCGCGGGCCCGCGCGACGATGCGGATCTTTCCCTCCTGCACGTCCTTGAGCGCGAACGGTACCACCGACCAGCCGATGTCGATCTGGCCGGTCATGGTCTGGGTAAAAGTCGAGGGTACCCCGCCGGTCGGCGTGGGCTTTGCCTTCGACCCGGCCTGCCGCAGCAGCGTGAGCAGGATCAAGTGCGAGGAGGAGCCGGGAGAGGAGAAGGCGATGGTCTTGCCGTCGGCGTCCTTGAGGCTCTTGACCGGGCTGTCGGCCTTCACCCACCAGAACAGCTCGTTGGCCCCCGTCATCTCCGCGGAGATGATGCGGAACGGCGTCGCCTCGCCGCCTCGCGCATAGGCCCGGATGGCGCCGAGAATGCCGTTCGACATGGCCACGTCGACACTGCCGGAAACGACGGTGGCGACGGTCTGCGCCCCACCCTCGGTGTAGAACACCTCGATTTCGAGGCCCGCCTGCTTGAAGAAGCCGGCGGTCTCGCCGAACTCGACCCAGGAACTGTCCCAGAAGCCCTTCTGCGGGATTGCGACCTTGAGCTTCTCTGCCGCGAGGCTGGAGCCTGCCGCCGCACACAACAGGGCAAGCACGCTCAGGAGCAGTCTGTGCATGTCCGTTCCTCCCAAACCGTGATCGATCCGCTTCTTGGCGGCGAGTGTGCCGCGCCCCGGCGCGGGTGGCAATCGGCGCTCGGGCATGGACGCAATGCCGGCGCCACGGCAAGCTCATCCGGCGCCGCTATAGGACCTCGTCCACCACCCTGGCGCGCAACGTGCCGATGCCGGTGATCTCCACCTCCAGCACGTCGCCGGGCTTCATCCACAGCGGCGGATTGCGGCCATGGCCGACGCCCTCCGGCGTGCCGGTCGCGATCACGTCGCCGGCATGCAATTCGGTGAAGTCCGAGCAGAACGACACGATTTGCTGGCACGTATAGATCATTTTGTCGGTGCCCGAGAGCTGCACCTGCCGGCCGTTGAGACGCGTGGTGAGCGTCAAGCGGCCTGGATCGCCAATCTCGTCCGCGGTCACGAGCCACGGTCCGAGCGGTCCGGTCCCGGGCCAGTTCTTGCCGGAGGTGACCGAGAACTTTTGATAGTCGCGCACGCTGCCGTCGACAAAAATGGTGTAGCCGGCCACGTGATCGAGCGCGCGCTCGCGCGGGATGTGGCGGCCGCCCTTGCCGATGATCATGGCGAGCTCGCCCTCGTAATCGAACTGGTGGGAGAGCCTGGGACGCACCAGCGCGCCCTCGTGGCCGACCAGCGTGTCGGCAAAGCGGATGAACATGCTCGGCTGCTGCGGCAGCTCTCGCCCGACCTCGGCCGCGTGCGAACGATAGTTGATCCCGGCGCAGAGGATCTTGCGCGGGTTCGGGATGACAGGAAGGAAGCGGATGTCGGCGAGGCGATGATCCGGTCGCGCGGCGGCCGCCGCCTTTCGCATCTGGTCGAGCGCACCCGCTTCCAGCGCCTCGCGCAGCGAGGCATGGCCGTGCAGCGTGACGACGCCGTCGCCCATGATCGCCCCGTAGCATTCCTTTCCGTCGGCGACATAGCTTGCGAGTTTCATCTCCTCTCCTTCCGCATCGTCACGAACCTCCGCGCCGGTCGATCGAGCCCCTGCTCTCGCCACCAAGTCCAAAGGCGACCACAGAGCAGGGGCGGTAACGGCCTCATCAATGCGACACGCGGATCGGCACGAACAAGTCTTCGATGCGCGGCGCCTTGGCGATGATGCCCTGCTCGACAAGATAACGGACCAGGGCTTCGAGTGTCGGTCGATTCGGCTCGATCCCGTAGGGCCAGCAATCGCCGCCGAACACGGAGTCGATGTCCTCGACCTCGGCGATCATCCACGGCAGCATGCAGCGCAGCGTGCCGCCATAGCGCAGCTTCTCGCGCGCGATCTCCTTGGCGCGATTGCACGCCCGAAACAGGCTTGTCGCCACGAACGGATGCCGCGCGTGAACGTCGCGCCGGATCACGAGCGTGTGCATGATCGGGAAGATGCGCGTGCGCCGATAGTAATCCATCTCGGCGGCGCGGAAGTCCGGGTAGAGCCGCACCACGTCGGGATGACGGCCGAGCGCCGCCGGCGCACTGGTGCCGATGATCGCTTGGATTTCGCCCTCTTCCAGGAGCGTGCTGAGCGATTTGCCGGACCGGTTGGCGGTGATGGCGAGCTTTCGCGCCGTCGGCAGAATGGTCGGATTGCCGTGCGGCGTGGTACCGTTGATCGCGCCCTCGACCCATTCGACCCCCGAGAAGTCGACGCCGTGCTCGTCGCCGAGCAGGCCGCGGATGAACACCGCCGCGGTCATGGTATAGACCGGCACGCCGATGCGTTTTCCCTCAAGATCCTTCGGGCTCCTGACATGCCGGCGGTTGACGAAGATGAAGCTGTGGCGGAACACCCGCGACGGAAACACCGGAATGGCGACGAACGGGCACTCGTCGGCAACGAAACGCGAGATGTATTCCGAGGAGGAGAATTCCGCGGCGTCGAACTCCTGACCGCCGGCCATGCGGTCGAAAATGTTGCGCGGATTGTCCTCGACGATGAAGTTGAGATCGACCCCCTCGACCGCCACCTCGCCCGTGTAGAGCGCGAGCATGCGGTCGTACAGGCCGCAGGCGAAGCTGAGCGGCACTTTCGACATGGCGTGTCTCCGACATGATGACGCGGGACCGGCGCAGCCCCGCAACGCGAGGGCGAGCCTTTCACGGGCGGCCCGCCTCGGCAATGCCGCAGGAGCAGAGCCGCCACCCGCCGGCGGCAACCGCCATCGATTGGCCCAGGCTTGCCGCCGTCGCGGGCGCAACGGCCGCAACCGCGAGCGACCTTGACCTCGCCGTCGCCGTGTCGAGACTCCGGCCCGGCCAAAACCGCAGGCGCCCGCAACCCGCGTGGGCCGACGACCGCGCCGGAGCGATTCCATGACCCTCGCCCTTTATCACAACGACATGTCGAGCTGCGCCCAGAAGGTGCGCCTGGTCCTCGCCGAAAAAGGTCTCGAGTGGGAAAGTCGCCACCTCGACCTGCGTGCGGGCGAGCATCAGCAGGAATGGTACGTGAAGCTCAACCCGCGCGCGGTGGTGCCGACCCTGATCGACGGCGACATCGTCGTGCCGGAATCGAACGTCATCAACGAATATCTCGACGAGCGTTTCCCCGATCCACCGCTCAAGCCCGCCGATCCGTTCGGACGCGCCAAGATGCGCCTGTGGACGAAGCAGCTAGACGAAGGGGTGCATGACGCGGGGATCGCGGTCTTGAGCTTTGCGCTGGCGTTCCGACACCAGTATCTCGCGCGCGGGGAAGCCGGCAAAGCGATGCTGGAGAGCATCCCCGACCCGGTCAAGCGCGAGCGGCGCCGCGACGTGATCGAGAACGGGCTCGACTCGCCGCACTTTCGAAGCGCGGTCGCACGGCTGTTGCAGCTCTATCGGGACATGGACGCCGCCCTCGCGCGCCAGCCTTGGCTCGCCGGCGATCGCTACAGCATCGCCGACGCGGCGTTCACCCCCTACGTCGTGCGGCTCGAGCACCTCGACGTCATGGAGATGCTCGCACCCACTCCGCGCGTCGCCGACTGGTACGCGCGCATCCAGGCCCGGCCGAGCTTCGAGGAGGCGATCCGGCGCTGGGAAAACCCCTCCTATCTCGCGCTGATGAAGCGCGAGGGCCGCGAAAACATGCAGAAAATCAAAGCAATGATGGGCGGTCTTTGAACTTGCCCACATTTGTCCACAGCGATTCACAGAAAAATAGTGCGAATTGAGTCAGCGCAAGCAACCGCAGCACGGCTGTCGCATTGATGCCGCATAGCAGGCATACCCGCCGGACGCAGCGGGGGCCCCGCAGGTTCAGGAGCCCACAATGAACGGGTCAAGCGGAAGATCGAACTACTACGTGGTGTATGACGGCGAGTGGAAGATTCAATGCGACGGCGAAAATTCGGAACCCTATCGCCGCAAGCAGGACGCCTTTCGCGATGCCGTCGCTCTTGCCCATCTCGATACGCGCAATGGGCGTGCAGCACACGTTATCGTCCAGTACGACGACAACTTCCGGCCGCAATGGGATTCGGAGCGTGACCCCTATCCGCCGCCGCTTGTTCCCGAGGATTGACGCAAGCCCGCCCCGGCGGCGGGTACAAATCGCGATTGGGGCTGGCGCGAAGCTCCGCGGCGTCTAAAATGTGACGTGACGCAACAGGGCGGCCCGTCATGTCACCAACGCCTCAGCAGACGGCTGCAAAGCCTGCGCGCGCCGCAGGCCGTCCCGTCCGCGTGCTGATCGTCGAAGACGAGCTGTTGGTGGCTTGGCACCTGGAAACGCTGGCCCGCGAGCAGAATCTGGACGTTTGCGGGCTCGTGCCCGATGGGGACGGGGCGATCGAGCAGGCGGCCGATCTCGACGTCGATCTGGTCCTGATGGATGTGCGCCTCGCCGGCCGCATGGACGGGATCGAGGCCGCCCGCCGCATTCGCGAGCAGCGCGGCACGCCGGTAATCTTCATCACCGCCCACGGCGACACCGCAACGCGCGCGCATATCGAACGCGTGCTCCCCGGCGCGCCGGTGCTCGCCAAGCCGATCACCGCCGAACGGCTGCGGCAGGCGATTGCCGCCGTGGTCCATTAGCCGGAATTTGCCGCCGCGCCGCAGTCTGCTGGCAGGTGAGCCGACCCCCGTTTCGCCCGGGTGTGGTCGGCGAATTGACTTGAATCAATGCCGGGCCGCACCACCTGTTGGCGTGGTGCCCGTTAACGCAATGGAGCCGCGGCCATTGGTCGCGGAGGATCCATGGCGCGACCGAGGGACTGCAACGCCGTGCGACGCACTGTCGAAACGCTCCTGCGCCCCGGTTGGATTGCGTTGGCGCTGCTGCTGCTGTTGCTGGCGGCCGGCGATGCTCACGCCTGCCCGTCCGGCATAGCCGGTCCCGCTGGCGCGGCCGATGCCACGGACACCATGGCTGTGTCGCGGTCGCTTGCGGACGCGTCGCCGGCCGCTGTTCGGGTCGCGGCGCGCCCAACTGCCCATGCCAACCTCAACGCCGCGTGCCGATGCTGTGCCGGCAATGGCCACCCGCACGGCCACGATTGCCTCGGAGGCTTCTGTCCCGCCTGTTCCTCCGTCATCGGTGGGACGGCGCCCGCACCCCCCTCGCTCCGCAAGCCGGCGCCGCTTGCACTGCTGAGCGACGCGGGGGCCAATTCGATGAAGCCCCCGCCCAACTTCCGACCACCGGCCGCCTGACGTGGAGCGCCGGCCGCGGCGACGCGATGACGCTCGCCGACCGGCAACGCCGTCGCGCCATCGACCGGCATCGGTGGGCGCGATCCGGCGACGCGAACAACGCTTCACGGACCCTGCGCCCGGTTGCGCATCCAATCTTGGAGACTTCCCATGACCATCGCCAGTCCAACCACCGTCCGCATCGCAGCCATCCTCGTTGCCGCGCTTGTGCTGGCCGTACCGACCTTGGCCGCGCAGGCGCAGACCTCGCCGCCGGCAGCCGCCGCGACGGCGCTTCCGGCAGCCACGATCAAGGCCTTGCAGGAGGCGCTGACCAAGCAAGGAATCGCCGTCGAGGCGAACGGCGTCCTCAATGAGGAAACGCGGTCCGCCATTCGACGGTATCAATCGCAGCATCATCTTCCCGCAACCGGCGAGCCCGACAGCGCAACGCTCGCCAAGCTTGGCGTTGCAGCCGGTCAGGGCGAGACCGTCCCCACTCAAGCCGCGGCACAAACCGCCGCGCGCGCGGCCGGCAGCACCGGCCGGCAGGCACAGGCTCCCTCGGCGGCCATGCCGGAGGAGCCCATGCGTCCCGGCGCCATGCCGGGCGACATGATGGGCGGCCCGATGCAGAACCAGATGCAAGGCATGATGCGCATGATGCAGGGAATGATGCACATGATGCAGGGCCAGATGCAGCAGGGTCGAGAGCCGCCGATGGCGCAGCAGCCCGGGCGACGGGAGAGCGATGGGATGCGGCACGGCCCGATGCAGGGAGCGCCCATGCATGGTGGATCGATGCCCGGTGCTTCCATGCAGGGCGGCATGATGATGCATTGCCCGATGATGCAGGGGCAGATGTACGGACCGATGCAGGATCGTTCGCGGCGCGATCAGATGCAGGGCATGATGCAGATGATGCAGGGCATGATGCAGATGATGCAGGCGATGCAGGGCCAGATGCCATCCGGCTCGCAGTAAGCGAGAACGCTGGAGCACGCCATGACGACCAGCGAGGTCCGCGGTCTACTCCGGTCGCGATTGGCCTGGGTCATCTCGCTGTCCGTCGCCGCACTCGGCGTTTACCTGTTCTTCACCCACACCGGCCACGTCGTATCGGCCCTGCCCTACCTGATCCTCCTTCTGTGTCCGCTGCTTCACCTGTTCGGTCATCGGCATCGACACGAGAACGAGCGGGAGCACCGTCATGAATCCCCATAGCATCGTTCTACGACCGCTTCGGCTCGGCCTGAGCCTCGGCGTATTCGTCTTCATCGGTTATGCCGCATGTCTTGCGCTCGCGTTCGTCGTGCCGGATGGCGGGCTGCATCGACCGTGGCTGCAATTCTTTCCGGGCTTTGCCTGGACGGCGCCGGGGATCCTAATCGGCGCGGGCGAAAGCCTCGGCTATGGCTTGGTCGCCGGCATCGTGTTTGCGCCGATCGCCAACTACTTTGGCATCGCCCGCGTCGGTTAGCTCACCGCGAGCGGCGCGAGCGCCTCGATGTCGGTCACCACGTCGATGACGGCGGGCCGGTCGGCAGCGAGGGCCTGCGCCAGCGCCGCCGGAAACGCCGAGGCGTGTTCGACGCGAATGCCGAGCGCACCCATGTCCTCGGCAAGGCGCGCGAAGTTGACCTTGCTGAAGGTCCACAGTTCGCGCGCCTGCGCGGTCTGCGTGCCGCCGTAGACGCGGTCGAATCCCCGCTTGGACTGGTTGCCACCGCCGTTGTTATTGACGATGGTGACGGCGTTGATCTTCCAGCGCACCGCGGTCTCAACCTCGGCAATGTGGTACCAGAAGCCGGCGTCTCCAGTGAACGTCACGACCGGCCGCTCGGGGGCGCCGCATTTTGCGCCGAGCCCGGCCGGGAACGCCCAGCCGAGATGGCCGGCACTGCGCATGTAGCTTTGGCGCGGACTTTTCAGGTCATACATGCCGCCCATCCACATGCCGGCGTGGCCGGTGTCGACCACGACGATGGCGTCGTCGGGCATGTGCTCGGTCAATTCCCGGCAGATGCGCTCGGGGCGGATCGGCACGGCATCCGAGTGCATCGCGTCATGGTACTTGGCATAGAATTCACCACGGATGGCCCGTGCTTCGGCGATCCAATTCCTGCGCCGTTCGGCAGTTGCGCGATTCACGTTATCAAGCATGAGCGCAAGCGCCGCCTTGGCATCGCCGTTGACGGCAGCGAGCAGCGGATAGTTGCGGCCCAATTCCTCGGGATTGATGTCGATCTGCACCGCCGGCGTGCCGATCTTCGGCACCGTCCAGAAATGCGTGGTCATGCCGCCTGTGCTCGTGCCGACGAAACAGACGAGATCGGCGCGCGCGACCACGCGATTGGCGCTTTCACACGAGTACGTGCCGACGACGCCGACCGAGAGCGGATGCGTGCCGGGGATCGTGTCCTTCCCGTTGAGCGACGTGGCGACTGGGATCTGCAAGGTTTCCGCAAGTTCGACGAGTTCGGGCCCGGCCCCGGAGGCGCGTGCGCCGCCGCCGGCGACGATGACGGGCCGCTCGGCCTCCTGCAGATGGGCGAGCGCCGCCATCACGCTTGCGCCCTCGGGCTCGGGCCGGAACGGCGGCACGCGGCGGAACAACGGATCGATGAGAGGCTCCATTTCCGCCTCCTCCATATCGATCTGGCCCTCGTTGCCGCGGAATTGCAGATGCACGGGCCCCGGCGTCCCCGATGTCGCCACGCGGAACGCCTGCCGCACCATATCCGGGAATCGCGCAACGTCGTCCACCGTGGCATTGAACTTGGTCACCGGTTCGAACGCCGGCACATCGTCCACCTCCTGGTACACCCCGCGAAACTTGGTGCGCGGCTCGCGCCCGCCGGTGAAGGCGATCACCGGCGAATGCGCGAGATGGGCGTCGCGCAGGCCGGCGGCAAGATTGAGCGCGCCGATCACCTGCGCCATGCAGACGCCGGGCTTGCCCGTCGCGCGCGCATAGCCATCGGCCATGTAGGCGGCCGCCTTCTCGCCGTGCACGTGCAGCCGCTTGATCTTTGTGCGGCTTTCCATCACCGCGAAGGTCTTGCGCAGCACCGCCGGCACATGAAACACGTGGGTGACGCCGTAGGCCTCGAGCATGTCGGCCAAGCATTCCGCACCCGACATCTTGCGGTTGTGTCCAAGCATCATGGTTCGCCGCTTCCTCCGACTGCTGCGCCGGCGGACCGTGCCATCCCACGTTGGGCGGCCGCCGGGCCCCAAAGCGAAGCGGAACGCAGGCACATTGGCAACCGGATTTCCGCACGCGGTTCGGGCTACAATCCTTCGCATCCGGCCTGGAGCTCCCCATGAAGACCTCGGTCGATCGCATTCTGACCACCCACACCGGCAGCCTGCCGCGGCCGAAGTCGCTGATCGATCTCATCCTCGCTCGCGAGCAGGGAAAGCCGGTCGATCCGGCCACCCTTGAGGCGGAAACCGCGCGGGCGGTGGACGAGGTCGTGGCTAGGCAGGTGGCGGCCGGCATCGACATCGTCAGCGACGGCGAGATGAGCAAGCCCTCGTATACGACCTACATCCGCCATCGTGTCGAAGGCATCGCACCGGATCCGCGCGCCGCAGAAAAAGGCCGCGACATCATGATCGGGCGCGATCTGCTGGCCCATCCCGATTTCGTTCGGCGCGGCAATTTCTCGGCCGCGCCGTTTCCCGGCTGCATCGGGCCGCTGCGCTACAAGGATCGGAGCGCGCTCGACCGCGACCTCGCGCATCTCAGGGCAGCAGTGGAGAAATCGAAGCCGACTGAAGCATTCATGACCGCGCCCTCGCCCGGCATCCTCACCCGCTTCATCATCAACCTGCACTATCCGACCGAAGAAGCCTATGTGGAGGCGCTGGCCGAGGTGATGCGGACGGAATATCGCGCCATCGTCGAGGCGGGCTTCGTGCTGCAGATCGACGCGCCCGATCTCGGCTCCGCGCGCAACAACCAGTACCGGCACCTGAGCGACGACGAATTTCGCTCAAACATCGCCGAGCGCAACATCGCCGCGCTGAACGGCGCCATCGCCGGCCTGCCGGCCGACCGACTGCGCTTGCACATCTGCTGGGGCAATTATGAGGGTCCACACACTCACGATCTACCGCTCACCAAGATCATCGACATCGCCTTCAAGGCGCGCGTACAGGCCTTCAGCATCGAGGCCGCCAACCCGCGTCACGATCACGAATGGGAGGACCTCATGGAGGTCAAAATCCCCGACGACAGGATCCTCATTCCCGGCGTGATCGATTCCACCACCAACTTTGTCGAGCACCCGCGCCTCGTGGCGCAGCGCATTCAGCGCTACGCCGATATTGTCGGGCGCGAGCGCGTGATCGCGGGCGTCGATTGCGGCTTCGGCACCGCGGTACGCACCGAGCCGATGGTCGCAGACAGCATCGTCTGGGCCAAGCTCGGCGCGTTGTCGGAGGGCGCCGCACTGGCGAGCGCGCGGCTATGGGGAACGAAGGCGGCGTGAACGCAGCGCGGGACTTCAGTAAAGCCGGTTCGGTAGCGTCGTTGCGAGCGACGGAAAATAGAAGATCAAGAACATCACCATGATCTGCAACAGCACGAACGGCATCGAGCCGCTGACGATGGTACGAAAGGGTTCGCCGGTGGCACCCTGCAACACATAGAGGTTGAGACCGACCGGCGGGGTCAGCAGGCCGACTTCGATGATGATGCAGATCAAGACGCCGAGCCAGACCATGTCAACATTCGCAGCGGTCATGATCGGCACGATGAACGGAATGGTGATGACCATCATCGAGACGCCGTCGAAGAACATCCCCATCACCAGATAGAGGGCGAGCACGGCCAGGATGACTTGTGCTGGCGAAGCGCCGAGCTGCTGCACCCATTCCGTCGCCAGGGTCGGTAGCTGACTGTAGATCAAGGTCAGCGACAAGACCTTGGCCATGATGATGACCAGGAGGATCATGCTCGTCTGCTTCACCGTATTGAGGCAGGCGGTGCTCACGGCATCGATCGTCAGCTTGCGCTCCATGGCGGCAAAGAGAAAGGTGAGCGCTGCGGCGACACCGGCGATCTCGGTCGGGCTGGCAACGCCGCCGTAGATGCCGCCGAGGACGACGATGACAAGCACGACGATCGGCCAAAGGCGGACGAGCGCCGTGCCCACCTCGCTCCAACTCGACCGCGGCTCGCGCGGCGCAAGGCTTGCATTCAGCAGCGCGCGCAGGCCGATATAGATCGAATAGATGCCGCCGAGCAGCAGGCCCGGCACCACGCCGGCGATGAACAGCTTGCCGATGGAGACCTCGGCCAGAGTACCGTAAATGATGAAAATGATGCTGGGCGGGATCAATATGCCGAGCGTGCCGCCCGCCGCAATCGAGCCGAGCGACAGCTGCCTGTCGTAGCCGCGTGCAGCCAGCTCGGGATAGCCGACCGAGCCGATGGTCGCGGCCGACGCCAGACTCGACCCGGTACAGGCGGCGAACACCATGCTGGCGGCGATATTGGTCTGCAACAGTCCGCCAGGCAGGGCGGCAACGAGCTTGGAGGCCGCGTTGTAGATGCGCTGCATGATCCCGGCCTGCAGCATCATCTCGCCCATCAGGATGAACAGCGGCAGCGCCACCAGCACGAAGCTCGTGCCTTGCTGCCATGCCATCTTGCCGACAATGCTCAACATGCGGTCGAAGCTGAGCAGCGCGGTCAGGCCGTAGGCACCGGCAAGCCCAAGGGCCGCCGCCACCCACACGCCGCCAAGAAGCAGCGCGAACATCAACCCGGTCGAGAGCAGAAGCGCGTTCATCGGGCGGTGTCGTCGGCGCACAGGGGCGGCACGTGACCGCCGAGGACAAGGCGCACCAGCCTCGCGAGAAACGCAAGCAGGAACAGCGCCGAGCCAAGCAGCATCGGCACCGCCGGCCAGACCAGCGGTATATCGAGACCTTCGGTGCTGTAGGTTTCCCGCCGGACGAAGTTTTCGACCTCGGTGAGCCCGCCGAGGAACAACAACGCCGCGAACAGTGTGCCAACGGCCCAGACCGCGACCGCAGCCACCCGCCGCGCGCCAAGTGGCAGCGAATCGGTAAGGAAGTCGATGCGGATATGGGCACCCGCATTGAGCGTATAGGTGAGCCCGAAGAACACCATCCAGAGCAGGCAGTAGGATGCAAGCTCGTCGGTCCAGTTCTGCGACGAATTGAATACGAACCGCATCATGACGCCGAACGCGACGACAAAGGTCAGCAACAGCGCGCTCGCCGCCGCGAGCAGGGCGAGCCCCATCGATACCTTGTCGATGATTCGGTCGACGGCGTTACAGACGCGGTCCATGTCGCAGCATGCCTTATGCAGCCGCGTGCGCGCGCACACCGTCCGGCCGGCCGGCGCGCCGGCTACTTCCCGCCGGCCGCATAGTGCGCATCAATCATCGCCTTGGCGACGTCGTAGATCTTGCGGCCGTCAGGTCTGAGCCGTGATGCCCATTGCTCGACGATGGGCTTGGCCACCTCGCGCATCTTCGCCTGATCGGCATCGCTGGCGGGATTGACCTTCATGCCGCGTTCGATGAGCGCCGCGCGTGCCTTCGGGTCGAGCGTTTCGTAACTCGTGCGATTGGCGGCGGTGAGCGTCGGCCGCATGCTCAGGAACGTCTCCCGAATGTCGGCGGGCAGCTTGCCGAGCGCCGTCTCGTTGACCAGGATGAAGAAGCTCGGCCCGGCATTGGCCATTTCGTAGATGTATTCGGTCACTTCATTGAATTTCATCGCCACCTGCGGGCCGTAGGCGGCCATGTGCCCGTCCACCACCTTCTGCTGCAAAGCGGTGTAGAGTTCGTTCCAGTTGGTGGTGGTCGCTTCGGCGCCGAGCCCGCGCACCCAGGCGGCATCGGCCGGACCGATGGCACGAATCTTCAGGCCCTTCAGATCGGCAAGCGTTCGCACCGGCGTCTTCGTGAACAGGCGGCGCGGATTGAGCTGCATCAGATCGTAGAGATGGACCTTGTACTTCCGCTTGAGCAGATCAGCATAGAGCGGACGCAGCGCCTCCCAGAGCTTGACGCGGAACGCCGTGTCGCCCGGAACAAACAAGGGCAGGTCCATCAATTCCATGACCGGTTCCTGGCCCGCAACGTGGCCGCCCCACACTTCCGCCATGGGCAGCAGATTCTCGGAGACGGCATCCAGAACCTGCTTGTCTCTGAACCCGGATGACCCGGCCGGGAAAACGTTGATCTTGAACCGGCCGGCCGTCGCCTCCTCGACCTGCTTGGCGAAGGCAATTTCGTTTGCGGTCAACCAGAAGCCGGCCGGATTGATCTTGTGATCCTGCCACGTAATCGTTTGCGCCTGCGCAGCGCTTGCATATGCCAGTGCGAGGCACGCCGCCGCGGCGAATACGGCCGTTGCAATCCTCGTCATCGTCTCGCTCCTCCCCAAGTGAGCTCCGGCAATCATTCGCGCCGTTGATTGCCAATCTTACTTTGCAGCTTCTGGACCGTCAGCCGCCAAGTTGCGGCGGATTGCAGCGCGAGGAGGAGCAAGATTCCACTCCGCGGAATTGATCGCGGCGGGCGCCACCGCGTTTCCGCCGAGGGGCACTCCCATCCCCTGCTTGAGCGCCGGCATTCGAGCCGCAAGCCGCGCCCAAGAAACAGCTCATCGCCTTTCGCGTGCCGGGCTTCGAGGCGGCTGCATCGCTCGCCCGCGCGCAGCCGTGCGCGGGGCGGGCGACGCGCTCTTGCAGGCGCGTGCGGCTGGGCGGGATCGAAGGGCGCTTCGACGATCTCGCCGGCCGCGGCTTCCTCATCATCACCCGCAATAACGACCCGGCCGCGGCGTTGCCGCCGGACGATCTCGACTATTGGCGATCGCTCGGCGGCAGCCTTGTCCGAATCAATGACGCGCACATGCCGGCCAGCGGTGACGCCCTCGTCGACATCGAGGGCCGGTATGGCCGGCTGACGGACGAGTACGGCTGCGACGTGATCGTCAAGCGGCCCGACTACTACATCTACGGCGCCTGCCCGGCGCTTGCCGACCTGCCCGGCCTGATCGCCGATCTGCGCGACCAGCTCACGAGCGGAACGCGCTGAGGCTGCGACAGACTCACTTGATCGCCAGCGGATTGACCGGCGAGCCGACCGCGCCGGTGATCGGCAGCGCGGGCGCCACGAACAGGAATTCGTATACGCCGTCGGCGGCGCAGTCGTCGGCCAGTTCCTTGAGCTGGAAAATCTCGCCCATGGTCATGCCCATGATCGGGATGGTGATCCAGTGCCAGGGCTGGTTGATGCCCTCCTCGCTCTCGTTCGGGCGCACCTCACAGCCCCAGGTATCGGAGGCGAGCGCCGCAAGCTCGGTGCGTTGAATCCACTCCAGCGTCTCGAAGGCAAAGCCCGGCGCGTCGCCGCCGGGATAGCCGTCCCACGAGCCGAGCTTCTGGCAGCGCTCCATCTGGCCGGTGCGCACGATCACGTAGTCGCCGCGCCGGACCTCGACGCCCTGCTTCGCCGCGGTGTCGTCGAGGTCCTTGCAGGTGATGCCGTAGCCGTCCTCGAGCGATTCCACGCCCTTGAACCGCGCCACGTCGAGCAAGACGCCCCGGCCGACCATCTTGTTCTTGGTCTTCTCGATGCCGCACTTCCGCGCCCCGGCGCTGGTGACGTTGCGGCAGTCGTAGCCGTTCCACATGTAGTTCTCATAGAACACGTGGCCGAGCCCGTCCCACTGCGTTCCGCACTGCAAGGGCATGGTCACCATGTCGTCGGCGGCACGGATTCCGCGATGATCGAGCACGCCGGCATAGGCGTCGGTGCCGGTGCGCAGCATGGTGTGGATGGGATTGGTGCGACCCAAGGCCGGATACTTGCTTTTCGCACCCTGCGGGCCGTTGTGGTCGAAGTTGAGCGCAAGCGAGATCACCTTGCCCTTCTTCACCAGACGGGTGGCCGCGACGATGTCCTCCGGAGTGGTGTAGTTGAGCGTGCCGATCTCGTCGTCCGGCCCCCACTTGCCCCAGTTCTTGTACTTTTCGGCGGCTTCGCGAAGGTCCTGGCGCGTGTACTTCCTGGCTGGCATGGTGAATTCCCTGTCTTTCGGCTGCGCTCCGGCGGCAAGGTGCGACCGCGTGGCCGGCGATTTGGGTTTACTGCGGCCGGAGCAGCGGTGATGATAGGAGCAAGAATGCGACGCGCCATCAAGGTCGCCGGGTCCTACGTTCCGGGCTTGAGCGCGCATCTCAAGGAGGGAGCGATTCCGATGAGGACCATCTTGCGTATCGCCGCCGTGTTCGCGGCGCTGTTGATCCCGGGCTTCGCGACGGCCCAGCAGTATCCGACCAAGCCGGTCAAGATCGTCGTGCCGTTTCCGCCGGGCGGCGTGACCGATGTCGCGACCAGACTGATTGCGCAGCGCCTGTCCGAGCGGCTCGGCCAGCAGGTCTACATCGAGAACGTCGCCGGTGCGGGCGGCAACATCGGCATGGGCAACGTCGCGAAGTCGCCGGGTGATGGCTACACGATCCTGTTTGCCTCCTCGAGCATCGTGGTCAACCCGAACCTCTACAACCGCGTCACCTACGACATCGACAAGGACTTCATCCCGGTCACCAAGGCGGGAGCCACGCCCAATTCCTGGGTCGTCAATGCCGAGTTCCCGGCCAAGACGATGCAGGACATGATCGACCTGATGAAGAAGGAACCGGGCAAGTACAGCGTCGGTTCGCCCGGCACGGGCACCACACCCTCGCTGTCGATCGAGATGCTCAGGCTCGCGCTCAACTTGAATTTCGTCACCGTGCCGTTTGCCGGCGGCGGCCCGATGACCACCGCGCTGCTCGGCGGGCACACCCCGATCGTGTGTGCGGCACTCGGCAACTACGCGAATTTGATCAAGGAAGGAAAGCTGCGCGCGCTCGCGGTCACCGGCGCCAAACGCTCCGTCGTCCTGCCCAACGTGCCCACGCTCAACGAGCTTGGCATCAAGGGCCAGGAGGCGGAGACCATGACCGGCGTGTTCGTGCCCGGCGGCACGCCAAAGGCGATCGTCGACCTGCTGCAGAAGCACATTTCCGAGGTTGTGAGGATGCCGGATATCCGCGACAAGCTGCTCGCAGCGGGGGTTGAACCCGAAGGCAACTCGCAGACCGAATTCGCGGCCTACGTGAAGGCCGAAGTCGTAAAGTGGAAAAAGGTGATCGAGGACGCCAAGATCAACAAGATCTGAGACAGGAACGAGTTCAGGCGTCGTCACCGGGTCGGCCCGAAACGCCGCAACCCGGTGACCCCGCGTTGAGGGGAAACGGCCCCTCGGACGGGATGGCGGGTCGGGTCCGGCCATGACCACGAGAGTGAATTGCGCATGCGTATCGTCGACATCCGCGAAACGGCCGTTCCGCTGAAGTCAAACCTGCAGAATTCGGGCTTCGACTTTTCCGAAATGACGACGTCGGTTGTGGCCGTGATCACCGATGTCGTGCGCAACGGCCGCCGGATCGCGGGCTTTGCCTTCAACTCCACCGGCCGCTACGCCTGCGGTGCGCAGATGCGCGACCGGTTCGTTCCGCGCCTGCTGCGGACCCCGCCCGAGAGCCTGCTCGACGACGGCGGCCTGATCGATCCGGCCAAGGTTCTGGCCTGCATGATGCAGCGGGAAAAGGCCGGCGGCCACAGCGAGCGCTCGATCGCGATCGGCACCATCGAGGTCGCGGTGTGGGACGCCGTCGCCAAGGTCGCGGACAAGCCGCTGCATCGCCTGCTGGCCGAGCGCTACAGCGGGGGCAAGGGTGCGGACCGGGTGTTCTGCTACGTCGGCGGCGGCTGGTATGCGCCGGGTCAGACCTTCAAGGACGTGCAGGACGAGGTGCGTCGCCATCTCGACGCCGGATACACCATGGTCAAGATGAAGGTCGGCGGCCTGCCGCTCGCGGAGGACATGCGCCGCGTCGAAGCGGTGAAGTCGATTCTGCCGAGCCACGCCGAGCTTGCGGTCGATGCCAATTGCAAGTTCGGTCGCGAGGAGGCGCTGGCGTATTCCCGTGCGCTCGCGCCGTTCGGCCTGCGCTGGTTCGAGGAGCCCTGCGACCCGCTCGATTTCGCGCTGCTTGCCGAAATCGCCTCCGTCTATGACGGGCCGCTGTCCACCGGCGAGAACCTGTTCTCCACCCAGGACGTCGAGAACCTCGTGCGCTATGGCGGGCTTTCGCCCGCACGCAACGACGTGATCCAGGTCGATCCGCCGCAGGCCTACGGCATCGTGCAATACGCCCGCACCGTGGACATGCTCGCCCGCCACGGCTGGCCGCGGCGCTGCCTCTTCCCGCACGGCGGCAACCAGATGTCGCTCGCCATTGCCGGCGGTTTCGCACTCGGCGGCGCCGAGTCCTATCCCGGCGTCTTTGGCCCGTTCGCGGGCTATGCGGACGATGCGCGGGTGGAGAACGGCTATCTGAAATTGTCCGACCGGCCCGGCATCGGCTTCGAGGGGCAGGCCGCGCTTTACGCCATCATGCGAGAGCTTGCGGCGTAGCCCCCTCGCCCGCGATCGCGCCAGGGATCGGCGCCCGCCCCGGCTGAGACGGGCGCCGAATTGCCGCCGCGGCACGGCCGCGGCGCGAAGCCTTCGCTATTTCTTCCGCGCGTTGGCAAAGGGATAGATGATGTCGCCGGTCTTGAATTCGGCCGGCCACAGGATCGGTTGCACCCTGCCGTCGCGGAACTGGTCGAGGTTGCCCGGCTGCACGTTCTGGAACTGGGTCCAGACCTGCCGCGCCTTCGACCACTCGCCGTCCTTGGCGAAGGAGAAGTCGCCGGCCACCGTTGTGAAACTTGCCTTGTGCATGTATTCGGCGAGCTTGTCGTGATTGAGGCTCTTGGTCTCGGTGACGGCCTTCGCCAGCACCTGCCCGGCGGCATAGGCGAACGGCCCCCAGGCGAAGCCGAGCGGATCGATGCCTGCGGCCGAGGCCTTGGCCGAGTAGCGCTTGAGGAAGTCGGAGGCTACCGCCGACTTGGAAGCGAGCGCCGGCGTGAAGTTCTCGCCGACGATAATGCCGTTCCACATGGGTCCGAGTTGAACCTTCATGGGCGTCACCAGCGCGCCGATCAGCGCGCCCCCCATCATCTTGGGGCTCAGTCCGATCTCGTTGGCGGCGCGGATGAGACCGACGCTGTCGGGCGGATAGGCGCCGAGATACACGATGTCCGGATTGGCTGCCTGCACCGCACGCATCACCGGCGAGAAATCGGTGGTGGCGGGCGGATAGCTCTGGTCGTAGACGATCTTCAGACCGTGCTTCTTGATCTCTTCGCGGGCGCCGTCGGCACAGCTGCGGGCGAATTCGGCATCGGCGGCGAGAATCGCCACCGTCTGCGGCTTCGGATTTTGCGCAGCGGCAATCTCGAAGAATCCCTTGGAGAATGCGTTGATGCCGTCCGGGCCGACCGACACCATGGAGAAGTACTTGTTGTAATTGTACTGCCGGTTGATGCCGATGGCGGTGAAGCTGATCGTCATCTTGTTGAGCTGGATGATGGTCGGCATCGCGGGAGCGACGAAGTTCGTCCCGTAGGGCCCGAGCAGCAGATCGACTTTGTCGACGGTGATCAGCTTGGTGTAGATGTTGGGAACGTTCGCCGGCGTGCTCTGGTCGTCGAGGATGATGAGCTGAACCGGACGGCCGAGGATCCCGCCCTTGGCGTTGACGTCGTCGCGCCAGATCTCCAGCGCGGTCTGGATCACCTTGCTCGGCGCGGCCCCGGCCCCGGTCAGGGCGAGCCCGACGCCGACCTTGATGGGATTGGTGTTCTGCGCGGATGCGCCGGACAGGCCGGCAATTCCCGCCACCAGCACCGCCGCGATCACGCGGAGAGCAGTTCGAAACATCGCAATCATGGCTTCCTCCCTTCGGCCGTGCGGCGATGCCACGCGGCCCATGTCGTTGAAATCATGGCCGTTCGGCCGGCAGCCGCGCTATCGGCGCATCTCCTCGCTCGGCAGGATCCCCCAGTAGTTCGATGCCGTGTGGTCCTTGGCCCAGACCTTCGGCCGCTGCGGGCGATCGCGGTGCCAGGGCCGCGGCTCGAAATAGCCGAGGTCCTCGTTCATGCGATCGAGCTCAGCGAAGGTCTCGGTGATCAGCCCGTCCGGAGCGCGATGGTAGGCGAACAGATTATGCCCGATGCCGTGCCGGCCAGGACCCCACAGGAGCTTGTAGCCGTTGAGGCTCAGGAAATCGCAGGCGGTCTGCAGATGCGCCCAGTCGCGCAGCTCGAAGGCGGTGTGGAAGTGGCGATCCTCGTCCGCCTGCATCAGGTTGATGGTGTGATGATCCGGACCGCAGCGCAGAAACGAAAAGAAATCGCCCATCCAGTCGGAGACACGAAAGCCCAGCACATTGCAGTAGAAGTCGGTGGCTTTCTTGACATCGCGCACGAAGAACGCGACATGCCCGAGCTTGTGCGGCACGATACCCTTGCTCGCGAAGGGTTGTGACGCAAACCCGCCCGGCTTGAGCACCTCCATCACCGTGCCCTTCGGATCCGCGAAGGCGACCATGTCGGCGATGCCGGGGGCCGGATCGCTCGCGCGCTCTGTCCTGATGCCGTGCGCCGCAGTCTGCTTCTCGAAAGCATCCAGGTCGTCGTCGATTCCGATTTGAAATCCGATCCGCACGCAGCGCGCATGCGCGCCTTGATGCAGCACCACGGAATGATGGTCGATCGTCGAGGCAAGATACGCCGTGCCCGGCTCCCGCCCGGTGAGCGTCAATCCGAGAATTTCGGTGTAGTACTCCACCATGCGGTCCAGGTCCGGAGTCTCGTAGGCCGCGTGGGCGATCTTCTTGACGCGGATCATGCGCGCATCCTTCGCAATCAGTTCTTTCGCCGCGGCAGCGAATTGATGACGTCGATCATGACCGCGACGTCGTGGCTCTCGCCGAGCCCCATGTCGCAGCATTTGCGGTACAGCTCGATCGCGCGGTCGAGCAGCGGCGTCGCCGTGCCGGTCTCGTCCGCCCATTGTTCGATCATGTCGAAGTAGTGGAACAGCAGCGCGGCCTGCCCCTGCACCGGCTGGAATCGGCGTTGCGCCATCCACGGCGCCCGGATGCCGAACTGGGTGGAGCCGCCGCTGCCCGAGGCAATGGCCTTGATCATCAGATCGACATCGACGCCCGCCTTGAGGCCGAGCGCCATCGCCTCGGCCGTGGCGGCGATGTTGATGGCGACCAGGAGATTGTTGACGAGCTTGACCTTGGTCGCGGCACCGAATGGCCCGAAGTAGAGGCACATGTCGGCAAATCCCTTGATGGTCGGCTCGAGCCGCTTGCAGGCCTCGGCATCGCCTCCGAGGTAGATGACGGCCTTGCGCGCGGCCACCATGCCGGGTGTGCCGCTCACCTCGCCATCAATGAAAGCGGCTCCCTTCGCCGCGAGCGTCGCGACGTGCTTCTGCTTTTCCGGCACCGGGTGCGAGCCGAGCTCGGCAATGATCTGCCCGGGCCGGGCCGAATGAATCAACCCCTGGGGACCGCTGATGACCTCGTCCATCGCCTCGGTGGTCGGCACGCACGAGAAGACGATGTCGGCCTGCGCACCGATCTCGGCGGGCGACCTGGCCGGCACGCCGCCGATCTTCTCGAACTCCGCAAGCGAGCTGCGGCGGTAACCGAGAACCCGGTAGCCGCTCTTGATCAGATTCTCGGATATCGGCAGCCCGATCTTGCCGACGCCCACAAAACCGATCGTCTGCATTGTGCCTCCGAATGCTTCCCGACGTCACGCCAGTTCCAGCGACTGGTCGGAAAAATTGATTTTCAAGCCGAGCGCGCCCTCCATGACCGTCCATTCGCGCACTTCGAAGCTGCGGAGGCCGTTGACCACGAACGGATCGGCGGCCGCGATGCTGCGCGCCTCCTCTGCGCTCGCCGCCCGCAGAATGGTCAGCCCGTCGCCCAGCGGCTGGCCCGCGGCGGCGGTCAGCGGGCCCGAAGCGAACAGCACCCCCCGCTTCTCAAGCCCGATCATGTAGTCGAGATGCTGCGCGAGATGCGCGCCGATCTGGTCCGCCGTCGCGTTGCCCTTGGAGAGGACCACGTAGAGCGTCTTGCGCAGCATTCGCTCGGTGAGCTGACGGATGCGCTGCTCTGCGGACGCCGTCATGAGGCGCGTTCCCATCTGGCCGGCGGTAGCGGACGTCTTGGTGCCGGCATCGGGCAAAGCCTATGCGGGTTGGCCGCCATCGGCAACCGTCCGCAGGGCGCGCGATCGGCCCCGGGCACGATTTCAAGCGTTCCTCGCGGAGCGACCGGAAAGAGCGCGGCGGGGTGCCCTCGCCCAGGACGTGCGCGGAACGCGCCGCATCGCGCAATACCCGAGACGTTCCAGGTTTCAGCGGTGTTTCTTGGCCGCCGCCAGGAAGGCTGCGTAGTCCTCCTTGCTCTTGGGATTGGCCGACAGCACCTGTTCGGTGACCGGGCCGACGATGTCGAGATAACGCTTGGCGTCAGCCGGCGGCAGCGTCACGATCTCTCCGCCGTTCTTGATCCAGAGCTCCTCGCGCTTCTTGATATCGGCCATGTTCCAGTCGGCGAACACCGCCTCCGCCTTGCGCGCTTCCTCCCGCACGATCGCCTCGAGCTCCGGCCCGAGCGACTTCATGAAGCGGCGATTGGCGACGATCGGCGCCACCAGCGTCGTCGCCGGAAGGAACGTCACCGGCTTGGCGATGTCGTAGTACTTGAAGACGACGAACGGGGCGATACCGGCGATCATGCCGTCGATCGTCTTGTTCTGCATGGCGGGCAACGCCTCGCCAAGCGGCAGCGACACCGGAATCACGCCGAGCTTCTTGAACGGTTCGACCTGGATCGGCGCGCCGCCCTGGGTGCGAACCTTCTGGCCCTGGAAATCGGCGATCGAGCGCACGCCCTTGTGGGTCAACAGCATCATCGGGCTGTAGATGCCGGGAGAAAGGATCTCCACCCCCTTGTCCGCGCCGAAGGTCGCCATGCGCGCGCGGATCTCGGGATCGTTCGTCACCTTGATGCCGTGCAGCACGCCGTCGAACAGGCCCGGCGCGTCGAACACCTGAAAGCGCGGTTCAAGGCTGACCCAGAAGCCGTTGGCGGAAGCCGCCGCCTCGATCGTGCCGAGCGCCACGCCTTCCACCACGACCGGAAGCTGGCCGAGCTGATTGGCCGGATAGATCTGTACGCGCACGCGGCCGTTGCTGCGCTCCTCCACGCCGGCCTTTATCCGCTTGAAGTATTCGTGCACGGAATCATTGATGGTCGGCAGCGACAGCTTCATCGTGAACTGCTGCGCCGACGATGCCGATGCGGACAGGCTGGCGACGAAGAGGCCGGCGACGAGCCGAGCGATGGTTGCGCGCATGGATTTCTCCTCCCCTGTTCTCGTTGACCCGCTAACCTCGTGCCAGCAGGTAGCGCACGCCGACCAGCGACAGGTCAGGAACATACGTGATCAGCGCGAGCGCGATGAGATAAATTACCACGAACGGAATGATCCCGCGATAGATGACGTCGAGCTTGAGGCCGAGCACGGTCTGCGCCACGAAAATGTTGATCCCGAACGGCGGGTGAAACAGACCGATGGCGAGATTCACCGTGACCACGATGCCGAAGTGAACCGTATCGATGCCGACCGACTTCACCATTGGCACGAGCAGCGGACTGAGCAAGAGGATCGCCGACAGCGGGTCGAGAAAGCAGCCGACCACGAGCAGCAGCAGATTGATGGCGAGCAATAGCATCCAGGCGGACACATTGAGCGATTGCAGCCAGGCGGTGACGGCCGCCGGCACCTGATTGACCGTCAGCAGCCAGGCAAAGACGCCGGCGCAGGCGACGATGATCAGAATCTGGCCGGTGAACAGCACCGTGGAGGCCGCCGCCTCGATGATCTCGCGCGCATCCAGCTCCCGGAACACGACCGCGGTCACGAAGGCGGCATAGACGCAGGCCACCGCTGCAGCCTCGGTCGGCGAAAACACGCCACCGTAGATGCCGCCCAGGATGATGAACGGCGCCCCCAGCGCCCAAAGACTGCGCCCGGTCGCGCGCAGGAAGCGGCGGCGGTCGAAGGCCTCGCCGGCGCCGAAATTCTCCCACCGCGCCCGCCAGACGACATAGACCGTCAGCATGGCCGCGATCAGAAGCCCCGGCACCACCCCCGCCGCATAGAGCCGGGCGACCGATTCCTCGGCCGCGGCACCGTAAACGATCATCGGAATGCTCGGCGGGATGATCACGTCGATGGCACCGACGGCGGTAATCAGTCCCGCGGTGAAGGTTTCCGGATAGCCGGCACGACGCATCGACGGCACCATGACCTTGCCGATGGTGGCAACGGTGGCGGCGCTCGCACCGGAGATCGCACCGAAGATTGCCGAGGTGCCGACCGCGGTGATGCCGAGGCTGCCGCGCACGGAGCCCACTCCGCCCTGCACGAAATCGACCAGGCGCTGCGCCACGCTGCCGCGCCCCATCAACTCGCCGGCGTAGATGAAGAACGGCACGGCCAGCAGCGGCGTTGCATTCACCGAGCCGAAGAGGTTCTGCTGCACGACCACGAGCGGCACGTTCATGAAGAACACGAGCGCGACCGTCACCGCCGTCAGCAGCACCATGAAGATCGGGAAGCCGAGCAGCAGCAACGCAATCGGCACGACGGCGAGCGCAAACGTCATGGCTTGGCCTCACCGCCGGCCGACGGCCGCGACCGCCCGCGCGCGAGCTCCGCGACCCGCCACGCGGTCACGACGAGGATCAATGCAAATCCGGTCCCCACCGCGGCATGCGGGATCCACATCGGCACGCCGGCCATGTCGCTGCGGCGCCCGATCTGGAACATCTGGCTGGCATAGGAATAGGATTCTGAGACGACGAAACCTGCGAGCAGGACCAGCAGCAGCTGTTCGGCCAGGCGCAGCAGCGTCTGCAGCGGCACCGGCAGAAAGCGCACCAGCACATCCATGCGCAGATGCTGGTTGCGCCGTGTCACCACGGCGGCGCCGAGGAACGTCATCGCCACCATGATGAACACCTGCACCTCGTCCGCACCGAGCAAGGCGACGCCGAAGACGTAGCGGCCAATGACGTTGCCGAAATTGAGCAGAACCGCGACAATGAAGGCGAGCGCGAGCACGACCTCGATGATGCGCGCAATCCGGTCGAACACCCGCTCGATCACCGCCCGCCCCCACCTGCAGCCCCGGCCGACATTCGGCTCAACCGCTTCCCTCGACGACCCGGCGACTGCGCAGCGCATCGCGCAGGCTGCCGCGCCGCCTGGCCGCGCCGTGTCGGCGGACGGCTCAGGCTTGCGGCATGCGCTTGCCTCAAATCACAATGAAGCCGCGCGAAATCCGATCGTCAAGGCCGGCGCGGGCGTCCGGGCCACCCGGCCGCTGCCGCCGGCCCCTGCGCCAACCGCAAGCGCCCGCATGCGAATTGGCCCGTGGCCGGCGGTCATTAAGGCTCGGACAACCATTGCCGCCTATACGTGATCGCCATGCTCAACGAATGATTGCCGTCCATGTCCTTGCCCCCCGTCGCCCCGGAACTCGCCGCGCGTCTTGCGAACTACCGCATCGACGATCGCGCCCGGACGATGCTGCGCGAAATGGCGTCTCTGGTCGAGCCGCAGCTCGGCGCCGCCATCGACGACGTGATCATCGGTGCCCGCAACCTTACCCAGGTGGCTGCCCTTTACGCAAAGAATGCCGAGGCATTCCGCCGCATCGAGATCGCCCAGTTTCAGGAGCTGCTGCGGGCGGAGTTCGGCGAGCGCTATCTCGAACGCTGCCGCAGCACGATCGATCAGGAAACCGGCCTCGGATTCGAGGGCCGCTCGCGCATCAACTCCGCGGCGGCGGTCCTGCGGCACGTCATTCCCCGATTGCAGCGCCGTTTTCGCTTCTCCCCGCGCAAGGTCTGCGAACGGGTGGACGTGTTCACCCAGGCGATCTTTTTCGACCTTGCCACCACCTCGACCTTCTACCTGCAGCGCGTGCGCGACCAGGCCTCGGCGCGGCGCCAGGCGATTGATGCGGCAATCTCGGAGTTCGACGGCGCCATCGGCGGCGTGATCGAGGCCATCAAGGAGGCGTCCGGCTCGCTCACCGCCACATCGGCGACCGTGCAGCAGGTGACAGACGATACGTTGCGGCGAATGGCGTCGGCCTCCGAAGCTTCGGCGGAAACGAGCCAAAGCGTGGAGCTGACCGTGGCCGCGACCGACGAACTGTCGAATTCGATCCAGGAGATCGGGCACCAGACCGCGCGCGGCCTCGACATGGCGCGATCGGCGGTCGCCGACACCGAACGGACCAACAACACGATCCGCTCTCTGGATGAGGCGGCCGAACGCATCGGCTCGGTGGTCGAACTGATATCCAAGATCGCCGCGCAGACAAACCTGCTCGCGCTCAACGCCACCATCGAAGCGGCACGCGCGGGCGAAGCGGGCAAGGGCTTCGCAGTCGTCGCCGCCGAGGTGAAGGCGCTCGCCAATCAGACCTCGCGTGCGACCGAGGAGATCTCGCAGCAGGTCGCCGCCATTCAGGAGGCCACCAAGGGTGCGGTCAACGAGATCGGATCGATCGCCCGCAGCATCCACGAGCTGACGAGCGTCTCGACCTCGATCGCCGCCGCCGTCGATCAGCAAGGTGCGACGACACGCGAGATTGCGCAAAGCGTACAGACCGCCGCCGGCAACACCGCACGCGTCTCGGCCGAAATCAAGTCGGTCGAGCAGACGGCCAGCCATGCCGCGGCTGCCGTCGGCGAGATCACCGGCTGGACCGCGCGCCTCTCCGCGCGCGCGCAGGACCTGGAGGCGAAAGTCGCCAACTTCTTCAGCCGCGTCCGCGCCGCCTGACCCCCACGATGCCCAAAGCTGAACTGCCGCCTGAATTCGCCCCGCGCCTTGTCGGTTACGGACTGGACGAGCGTGCCCGCCGTCATCTGCGAGAGGTGTGGCAATTGCTCGAGCCGGTGCTGGAGTCGGCGGTCGAGGATCTGATCTGCGCCTCGACGCAACTGCCGCATGTCGCCGCCATCTATCGCAAGCACGGCGCCGACATTCGCGCCATGGAACTGGCGCATTTCCGCGCGCTCATGACAGCGGCCTTCGACATCGCCTATCACGAGAATTGCCGCGAGACCGTGCGGCGCATGGCCGCCATGGGTCTCGAAGCGCGCGGGCGGGTGATCGCGGCCATGCACGTGTTCAACCGCGCCGTTGCCGCGCTCGCCGCCCGCCACCGCTTTTCCGGCCGCGCCGTCGCTGAGCGCGCGCAGTCGCTTGCCAAGGCCATCCTGTTCGACATTGCAACCTGCTTGACGTTGGCGTTGCGCGCGCAGGAACGGATTGCGGAGACCCGCAAGCAGGCGATCGATGCCGCGATCGGCGAGTTCGACGGAACGATCGGCGAGGTGATTGCCGCGATCAACGAAGCATCCCGGTCGCTCAGCGACACGTCCTCGGCCATGCAGCGCATTGCCGACGACACCTTGCAACGCATGGGTCGGGTGTCTTCGACCTCGGCCGATACCACGGAGAGCGTGGGGCACACGGTGGCGGCAACCGAGGAATTGGCGTCGTCGATCGAGGAGATCGGCGAGCAGACCGCGCGCGGCCTCGAGATGGCGCGCTCCGCGGTCGGCGACACCGAGCGATCACACCGGACGATCCAATCGCTCGACCAGGCAGCCGAACGGATCGGCTCGATCGTCGGCCTGATTTCGGAGATCGCCGCGCAAACCAACCTGCTTGCGCTCAACGCCACCATCGAAGCCGCGCGCGCAGGCGAGGCCGGCAAGGGCTTCGCGGTGGTCGCAGCCGAAGTGAAGGCGCTTGCCAACCAGACATCGCGAGCGACCGAGGAGATATCGCGCCAGATCGCCGCAATTCAATCGGCCACCAAGGGGGCGGTCGGCGAAATCGCCTCCGTCGCCGCCAAGATCCATGATTTGACCGACGTGGTCACCAGCATCGCCGCCGCGGTCGAGCAGCAGTCCGCGACCACGCGAAACATCGCCGACTGCATCCAGAAGGCGTCCGGCAACACCGCGCACGCTTCGAGTGAGATCGAGTCGGTCATGCAGGCGGCGCGCGCCGGCGCAAGCTCGGCGGCCGAGATCGGCGGCTGGACCGCGCGGCTTTCTGCCCGCGCCAGCGACCTGGAAAGCAAGGTTGCGCGCTTCTTCGGTCGGGTCCGTTCGGCATAGCGCGGCGATCGCCTCCGAGCCGACCGGGTCGCCGTCGACTTCGGTCGATGCGCGCCGTGCGTTTGCCGCCGACCGTCAAGGCGCCAGCACGAGGCTGGCAAGGCGCGCGCGGAGATCAACGGCTTTCGCAGCGCGATGGCGCGGCAAATTGATTTTGACAGGGGGGACGCCCTATGGTCTTTTTCCGTCGCATCCGCCGCGTCCACAAGCGTGCTCCGTCCCCGCGACCGGCGCCCGTACGGACTGCCGGCCGAACTGGAAATCCGCCATGGCACCGAAATCGAGCCCCGCCGTCAAAGACCCCGATGTGCACAGCGTCGAACGGCTTTCCGCGCCGTATTCGACCAATGCCCCGGCCTATGGCAGCGATGTCGTCGCCGAGACGCTGAACGCGCTTGAGATTCCCTACATCGCGCTCAATCCCGGCGCGAGCTATCGCGGGTTGCACGACTCGATCGTCAATTTCCTCGGCAACGAGCAGCCGCAGATGCTGCTCTGCCTGCACGAGGAGGCGGCGGTCGCGATTGCGCACGGCTATGCCAAGGTGACCGGCCGGGCGATGGCTGCCGCCGTGCATTCCAATGTGGGACTGTTCCACGCCACCATGGCGATCTTCAACGCCTGGTGCGACCGCATGCCGGTTCTGATCCTCGGCGCCACTGGCCCGGTCGACGCGATGAAGCGGCGCCCCTGGATCGACTGGATCCACACCGCTGCCGATCAGGGTGCCATCATCCGCAATTTCTCCAAGTGGGACGATCAGCCGGCCTCGCCCGGCGCGGCGCGCGAATCGGTGCTGCGCGCATACTGGCTCGCCAATACGGCGCCCTGCGGCCCGACCTACATCAACCTCGATGCCGAAGTGCAGGAGGGCAAGCTCGCCGCGCCGCTGCCGCCGATCGACTACAAGCGATACATGCCGTCGGTGGTGCAGGGACCATCGGCCGAACTGGTCAAACGGGCGGTTGATCTCCTCACCGCCGCCAAGCGGCCGCTGATCCTGTGCGGACGCGTTTCCCGCGATGAGGGCGACTGGAATCGCCGCGTGCAGCTCGCCGAGGCGCTCGATGCGCGCGTCGCCACCAACCTCAAGATCGGGGCGGCCTTCCCCACCGACCATCCGCTGCATGTCGGCTACCCGGCCACCTTTGCCACCGACGACCTGATCGCGGCGGTGAAGGATGCCGACGTGATTCTGAGCCTCGACTGGGTCGATCTCGGCGGCACGTTCAAGGCGATCGGCAGCACGCCTTCGGCGACGGTCATCCAGGTCTCGCTCGACCAGAACCTGCACAACGGCTGGAGCATGGACTACGAGGCGCTGCCGGCGGTCGACCTGTTCATCCCGGCCGAGACCGACGCCACGGTTGCGGCGCTGCTCGAAGCCATCGGCCCCAAGGCCAAGCCGAAGAAGCCGCATCTCGTGCGCGAGCATCCGCTAAAGCCCAAGCCTGCGCCGGATGGCGAGATGGCGGCGGCCGACATGGCCAATGTGCTGCGCCACGCGGTCGGTGACCGCAAGACCTGCCTGACGCATGTCTCACTTTCCTGGCACGGGGAATTCTGGCCGTTCCGCCATCCGCTCGACTACATCGGCGCTGACGGCGGCGGCGGCGTGGGCGGCGGTCCGGGCATCTCGGTGGGCGCCGCACTCGCGCTCAAGGGATCCGGCCGCATGCCCATCGCGGTCTGCGGCGACGGCGACTTCATGATGGGTTGCACGGCGATCTGGACCGCGGTCCACTACCGCATTCCGATCCTGTTCGTGGTCGCCAACAATCGATCGTTCTACAATGACGAGGTGCACCAGGAACGCGTTGCCGTCGCGCGCAACCGGCCGGTGGACAACAAATGGATCGGCCAGCGGATCAGCGATCCCGACATCGACATCGCCACCGTCGCGCGCGGCCAGGGAGCGAAGGGCTTCGGCCCCTGCCGCAACGCCGGCGAACTGGAAAGGGCATTGAAGGAGGCGATCGCCGTGGTGGAGAGCGGCGGTGTCGCCGTGGTCGATGCCCGCATCCTCGGCACCTACAGTCCGGCCACGGCGGCGGCGCTTGCGCGCGGAAAGGCCGATCGCGGGAGCTGAAGCCGGCCGGCGGAAGCGTCCCATGACCACCGCCGCGCCCCTTCTGGTTGTCGAGGACATCGTCAAGCGTTTCGAAACGCAGGACGGTGTGCTGACCGCGGTCGATCATGTCTCGTTCACCGTGGCGGAGGGAGAATTCTTGGCCGTAATCGGCCCCTCGGGCTGCGGCAAGTCCACCTTGTTCAACGTCATGGGCGGGCTGCTCGACGGCTACGAAGGCCGCGTGGCGGTTGCCGGCGAGACGGTGAACGGGCCGCACCCCTCGATCGGGATGATCTTCCAGGAGGAATCGACCTTTCCCTGGCGCACCGTGATCGACAATGTTGCCTTCCCGCTGGAGGTGGCCGGCGTGCCGAAGGCCGAGCGCCTCGACAGGGCGCGCCATTTCATCGACCTGGTCGGGCTCACCGGTTTCGAACGGCGTTATCCCTCGGAATTGTCGGGCGGCATGCGCCAGCGCGTGTCGATGGCGCGGACGCTCGCCTCGGAGCCCAGGATCCTGCTGATGGACGAACCTTTTGCCGCACTCGACGAGCAGACGCGCCTGCTACTCGGCGACAAGGTGCTGCAGATCCAGCAGGACCTGAAGCAGACCACGCTCCTGATCACGCACAACCTGACGGAGGCGGTGCAGCTTTCCGATCGCATCCTGGTGATGACCTACCGGCCTGGCAGGGTGAAGCGCATGGTGGATATCCGGCTACCGCGGCCGCGCAGCTCGGAAATCGTCGGCAGCGACGCGTTCGGCCATTACGTGGCGCAGATCTGGAACGACCTGCGCGAAGAGGCCAGCCGCGGACTGAAGGATGACGAGCAGCGCGTGGCGCGGGCGGGCGCACGACGATGACGTCGGTCGCGTTCGCACCGCCGCGAGTTTGGCCCGCGTGCGCGTCTTGTTCCACTCAGGCGGAGGCGCTCCGATGAGCGCGCGCACGCTCCTGTGGCGGGAAGGCCTGCCGATCGCCTTCGGCATCGCCTGTCTGCTGGCGCTTCTGTTCTTGGTCGAATGGCTCGTTCGGCACGGGCTGATCAACCCCTTCATCGTGCCGGCCCCCTCCGAGATCGCAAGCAGCTTCGGCCGCATCGTCGTGGAAGAGAACGTGCTCGGCCTGTTCCTGCTCACCTGTGCCGAGGCCCTCGCCGCAAGCCTCATGCTCGCGGTGGCCGGCATCGCCCTCGGCGTGCTGCTGCACCGCATGCGGCTGTTGCGGATGGCCACCGAGACATGGATCGCGGCGCTCGCCTCGGCGCCGCTGGTGCTGATGTATCCTCTGTTCCTCGTGCTGTTCGGCCGCAGCGCCTGGACCATCATCATGATCGGATTCGTCGCGGCGCTGCCGCCGGTGGTCCTGAAGACACTCGAGGGACTGACCGGCACGCGCGCGGTGCTGATCAACGTCGGCCGCAGTTTCAATCTCACGCCGTCGCAGCTCTATTGGAAGATTTTTTTCCCCTCGGCGCTGCCGAGCATCTTCGTCGGCGTGCGGCTCGGCATGATCTTTGCGCTGATCAACATCGTCGGCGTCGAGTTCCTGATCAACTTCGGCGGCCTCGGCCGGCTGGTCAACGAACTGGCCGAGCGCTACGACCTGGCCGGCACCTTTGCCGCGATCTTTTTCGTCATTCTGGTCAGCATCGTGTTTTTCCTCGTCACCGAGCGGATCGAGCGATGGTTGCGGCCGGGCCGATGACGTCGACGAGACAGCGCGGCGGCAGCGTCATGCCGCTTGCGCGGCGGGTGATGCTGCTGCGCGTCACGCTGATCGCCGCGGTTCTCCTCGTCTGGGAGGCGGTTGCCGCCTCGGGCCTCTTGTTTCGCGACGTGGTGCCGTCGCTGCGCATCATCGGCCGCGCGCTGCTCGCGCTGCTGGTCGCTCCCAATGCCGAGGTCACCGCGTTCGGCCTGACGCTGGTCGTGCCCGAATTCTATCGGCACCTGGGGGTGACGATGGCCGAGGTCCTGACGGCGATGGCGATCGGCGGGCTGGCGGGGCTTGGCGCCGGTCTTGCGCTCGGCGCCAACCCGTTCCTGAGCAAGGCGTTCGAGCGCTTCCTCTACTACCTTGGTCCGACGCCGAAAATCATCTTCTTTCCGTTGATGATCATGTGGTTCGGCGTGGGCCCCGGCTCCAAGGTCGCCATGGGCACGATCTCCTGCTTCTTCCCGATCGCGCTCAGCGCCGCCGCCGGCATGCGGCAGATCGACCGCGTTCTGATCCGCGTCGGCCGCAGCTTCCGGCTGAGCACCCGGCAGATGGTGACCAAGATCTATCTTCCGGCGATGCGGGAGCCGATC
>Ga0073934_10002680_pt1 | contig 35872 bp, 33 predicted proteins | sample LarsenN4metaG_FD_76834 | JGI IMG/M metagenome (GOLD analysis project Ga0073934, IMG submission 76834) | Hot spring sediment bacterial and archeal communities from British Columbia, Canada, to study Microbial Dark Matter (Phase II) - Larsen... ... | reverse complement strand
TTGCGGTCGCTGTGGTCGTAGGCGGAGAAGTCGTGGGGGTCTCGGTGGCGGGAGGCGTCACCTGGAGCAGCAGCTTCTGGCTGGGGCGGATGATCGAGGCCGCGTTCAGCCCGTTCCAGGCCATCAGGTCGTTCAGGCTAACCTCGTACAGGCCCGCGATCCACGAGAGCGTCTCGCCGCTCTGGACCGTGTGGTAGTACTTCCCGTCGCTTTCCGGCGTCAGCTTCTCGATGGGGGTCAGCGGGCGGGGGGTGGGGCTGGGCGTCACATGGCCCGGGTCGATGAGCAGCTTCTGGTCGATCTGCAATGGCCAGTCCAGCTGGAGACCGTTCAGGGCCAGGATCCTCTCTACTTCCACCCCGTACGCCTGGGCGATCGTCGTCAGGTTTTGGTAGGGCTGGACGACGTGCACGATCCGTCCGTCGGCGGCGGGCGTGCTGGTCAGGACCATCCCGATCGGCGTGGGCGTGGCGTACCCTCTCGTGTTAGGGCCCGGGATGAACAGACGCTGACCGATCCGCAGTCCGTTTTCCCGGGACAGGTTGTTCCAGACCTCCAGGTCCCGGATGGTGACCTTGTACGCCACGGCGATCGACCAGAACGACTGCCCGGGCTCGACGATGTGGTAAATCCTGCCGTCGATGTCCGGCGTGGCGATCTTCACCGGGACGATGATCTGGGGGACGCCGGGGGCGCCGCCGCCGGGTTCCCCCCCTGGCGGCGGAGTCCCGCCCCCAGGGGGTGGGTTTGCAGTGCAAGTCTTTCCTGAGATGTAGGCGGCCTGCAGCACGTAGTAGGTGAAACCGTTCGGCGCCTTGGCGACCCCCGCGCCGACGTGGCAGTACGCGGAGTTGGTGGCCGGGAGCATGTGGTCCGCGTCGGACCAGGCGACCATGATCTCGTCGATCGAGAGGTTCCCGTAGGCGAAGTTCTCCGTCGCCCAGACCTTTGCGCCTCCCCCGTAGCCCGCCGCGGCCAGCCTCCCGTCGACGTCGCCGATGTGCCAGGACATCTGGTTGGCAGCCATGATCTCGGCGGTGGCCTGCGCCACGGCCATGACGATCGGATCCTCGACCAGCGCCCGGTTCCCCAGGGAGACGCGCACGGTGTTCATGGCGAGGATCAGATCGAAAGCTGTGACCTCATCCGATTGGGCAGCTACAGCCCTGGAGGGACCGGCGAGGGCGCCGGGCGTTGCGCCGAACGGACTGGCCAGCAGGACGATCAGGAGCAGCCATCGGGCGGCGGTGTTTCGTCGCACGGCGTAATTATACCCGCACAGATCAGGGGAGATGAGCTGCGGGAAAACCATTAAGGTATACTTAAACAATGACGCGATTTCTGCGTTTGCTGGCCTCGGGGATCTCGCTCCTCGCTGCGTGCAGCCCGGAACTGTTGCCGCAGGAGGAGACCGCGGTCCAGGGGACAGTTCCACCCCCAACGCCCATCATCGGCACTGCGGTCCCAGAAACGGTCACCGGCATCCCTCCTGTTGGGAGTCCGCCGCCCACCCAGCCTTTCGAACCACCGACGCCGATCCCCACCCTCCCCGGGGGTCTCCCCCCGACCGAGCTGAAGTACCTGCTCCTGGAGCGGTATCCGGACATGTTCTACTGCGACCCGGACTTCTACCCGGTGGCGCGCGGGGACGAGCTCGAGCGGGCGCTGGTCGCCTTCTCGGCGCTCCAGGAGAATCCCGAAGAATTCCAGGCGATCCTCCGGCGCAGCGGCCTGGCCGGGCTGAGCACCCTGACCAGCGAGCAGGTGCTGAAGGTGTACCAGGAGCACAAGCGGCTGGCTGCGATCCGCTTCCAGTTAACGGAGGACGGCTACCAGTTCCAGCTCCAGGTCTCCGAAGGGGAGGGGCAGGGGATGGTCGTCAACGGGCTGATCGACGGCACTGGCTCCCTCACGATCCTCGCGAGCCAGCCAACCATCCTCGCCTGTCCCATCTGCCTGGCTGCCGGGACCCTGATCGACACGCCGCGCGGCCCGGTCCCGGTAGAAAAATTGATCCCTGGAGACCTCGTCTGGACGGTTTCCGCAGGCGGTGAGCGGGTCGCGGGAAAGCTCATGAAGACCAGCCGGATGGCTGCGCCTGCCAGCCACCAGGTGGTGCACCTGGTCCTGTCCGATGGGCGGGAGCTGTGGGTGTCGCCGGGGCATCCGGCGACGGATGGGCGGCTGATCGGCGAGGTGCGGATCGGCGAGCGCCTGGACGGGAGCCGGGTGGTCCAGGTAGAGTGGGTTTCTTACGCGGGGGGAGCAGTCTACGACATCCTGCCAGCTGGGGAGACAGGCTGGTATTGGGCGAACGGGATCCTTCTGGGGAGCACGCTGCTGGAATTTGAATAGCTGGTTGAAGACTAGGACAGGCATCTTGCGCGCTGCGACTGCGCTGCGTTCCGCTCAGCGCGCTGGCGCCCAGGCATCCTGCGCGCTTCGAATGCACTGCGTTCCGCTCAGCGCGCAGGGGCTCAGGCATCCTGAGCGGAGCAGCGCTCTCCGCTGCGGCGTCGAAGGATGCGGCCATCTTCAGCGCGGCGGCAATTTTAGCGCTACCCGAGGACCTCTGGGCTAGAAACCCGCCGTTTTCCCAGGTATAATGACCGGAGTCCGGCGGGCGCCGCGAGGCGCACATCACCACCGGGATTCCAAGAACTTCAGCAGAGCTCTGCCCCCTGGCGGCAGGGTTTTGCGTGTAGCCAAACTTCCCATTTGGAGAACATCATGGCCGAGAAGAACAAAGTACGCGTGGCGATCATCGGGGTCGGAAATTGCGCTTCATCCCTGGTACAGGGCGTCCAGTTTTATCGTAAGGCAAAAGAAAACGACCTGGTGCCGGGATTGATGCACACGAACCTGGGCGGCTACCACGTCGGCGACATTGAGTTCACGGCAGCCTTCGACGTGGTGGACACCAAGGTCTGCCGTGACCTTTCCGAGGCGATCTTCGCCTTCCCCAACAACACCATCAAATTCGCCGAAGTCCCTCCTCTGAACGTGCCGGTCTCCCGGGGCATGACCCACGATGGGCTTGGGAAATACTTGTCCCAGATCGTCAAGAAAGCACCCGGACCGACAGCCGATATCATCGGCATCTTGAAGGAGACCCGGACCGACGTGGTGGTGAATTTCCTGCCGGTCGGCTCCGAGATGGCGACCAAGTGGTACGTCGAGCAGGTGCTGGAGGCGGGCTGCGCGTTCGTGAATGCCATCCCCGTGTTCATCGCCAGTTCCGAGTACTGGGCGCGGCGCTTCCTGGAGCGCGGGCTGCCCATCATCGGCGACGACGTCAAGAGCCAGGTCGGCGCGACCATCCTGCACCGCGTGCTGACGAGCCTGTTCGTCGACCGCGGCGTGCGGCTCGACCACACCTATCAGCTGAACTTCGGCGGAAACACCGATTTTCTGAACATGCTCGAACGCGAGCGGCTGGAATCGAAGAAGATCTCCAAGACCGGCGCGGTCACCAGCATGCTACCGTACGAACTGTCCGAAGAAGACGTCCACGTAGGACCGAGCGACCACGTGCCATGGCGCACCGATCGGAAGTGGTGTTACGTGCGGATGGAGGGGACGACGTTCGGGAATGTGCCCCTCAACCTGGAAGCCAAGCTCGAGGTCTGGGATTCCCCGAATTCGGCAGGCGTGATCATCGACGCGGTCCGCTGCGCCAAGCTGGCCCTCGACCGCGGGATCTCCGGTCCGCTGGTAGGTCCTTCTGCATTTTTAATGAAAACACCCCCCAGGCAATTCCGGGACGACGTGGCCCGGGAGATGACCGAAGCGTTCATCAGGGGCGAGGGGTGAGACCAATGGTATAATCACCGTACTCAGGACCAGGAGAGGTATTTATGTCAGGTCATTCCAAGTGGTCGACGATCAAGCGCAAGAAAGGCGCTGCGGATGCCCGGCGCGGCCAGCTGTTCACCCGCCTGGCGCGGGAGATCTCCATCGCCGCCCGGCAGGGCGGCGGGGATCCCGAAGCCAACTTCCGCTTGAGGCTGGCAATCGACCGCGCCCGGGCGAACAACATGCCCAAGGACAATATCGAGCGGGCCATTACGCGCGGCACCGGAGAAGGCAAGGAAGGCGAAAGCCTGGAAGAAGTCTTTTACGAAGGCTACGGGCCGCACGGCGTGGCCCTGATGATCGAATGCGTGACCGACAACCGCAAGCGGGCGGTGGCGGAGATACGCCACGTCCTGACCCGCTTCGGCGGCAGCATGGGCGAGACGGGGTCGGTCAGCTGGCAGTTCAACCGGATGGCGTACTTTTCCTTCCCGGATGACGGCGTCGACCAGGACAAAATCTTCGAGCTGGCGGTCGAGGCAGGCGCTGACGACGTCACTTTCGAGGACGGCTACGTCGAGATCACTGGCTCCATCGAAAACTTCAAAGCGATCAGCGATTCGCTTGGATCGGTGAAGATAGAGCCGGAAGAGGCCGGGTTGCGCATGGTGCCGACGAACGAGATCGAACTGGGTCCGGCGGAAACAGCCCAGGTGCTGAGGGTGATCGAAGCGCTCGAAGAGCTCGACGACGTCCAGAACGTCTACTCGAACCTCCGCATTACCGACGAAGCCCTGGCCCAGCTGGAGGCGGCTTGACCCTCGCATGCTGGTCATTGGCATCGATCCAGGTACGGCGATCACGGGATACGGGCTCGTCAGAGAAGAGATAGATGGAAGCCTCACCGTCGTAGATTATGGGGCGATCGTCACCCCGCCGGACCAGCCGATGTACCGGCGGCTGCTCCTGCTCTACCAGGACCTGCTTGAACTGCTGCTTCTCCACCATCCCGACTCGGGCGCGGTGGAGAAATTGTTTTTCGCCCGCAATGCACGGACCGCCCTGAGCGTGGGACAGGCGCGCGGGGTGGCGCTGCTCGCGCTGGCAGCGCGGGAGGTGCCCCTGGTGGAATATACGCCGCTGGAGGTCAAGCAGGCCGTGGCGGGGTACGGAGGCGCTGGGAAGAAGCAGGTGCAGCAGATGGTGCGCGCCCTGCTGGGGATGGAGGCGCTGCCCCAGCCGGACGATGCGGCGGATGCGTTGGCGATAGCGATCTGCCACGTGCACAGCGCGCGGCTGCGCGCCCTGGAGTGATCGGGGAGAAATGCGCATAGACTATTCTAAACTCGATGTTGGTTCGAGCCAGGCAGCCCCGGCGGTCCTTTCCTGGCTCCTGGAAGGAGACCCCTCGATCCGCAGGCAGGTCAAGGCCGATTTGCTCGACGAAGACCCTGGCTCTGTGGAATCATCCCGGCAGGAAGTTGCCGAGTCTGGCTGGGGTGCTCGCTTATGGTCCTGCCAGGATCCCTCCGGAACGTGGGGCGGAGGAATTTACTCCCCGAAGTGGATCTCGACCACATATACGCTGCTCACCCTGCGCGCCCTCCGGGTCTTGAAATGGTGGGAGGGCGAAGGGTGATCGCCACGTTGAGCGGCAAGGTCTTCCACGTCGAGCCCGGGAGTCTGGTCGTGGAAGTCGGCGGCGTGGGACTGCTCGTGAACGTCCCGGCGCCGCTCGCCGACCAGGTCGTGCCGGGGGATCCCGTGTTCTTGTTCACGCACCTGGTGGTCCGCCAGGATGCCCTGGCTCTGTACGGCTTCGAGACGGCGGAGAGCCGGGAGCTGTTCATGCTGCTCCTGGGTGTGGAGGGCATCGGGCCGCGGCTGGCGCTCGCGATCCTTTCTACGCTGAGCCCGGACGCGATCCGCCGGGCGGTGTTCAACGAGCAGGCGGAGGTGTTCAGCCGGGTCCCGGGAGTGGGAAAGAAGACCGCGCAAAAGATCCTGCTCAGCCTGCAGGACCGGATCCCCGGCGTAGAGGGGCTGGCGCCGCTGGCAGCCATGAGCGACGCCGATGGTGAGGTGCTTAGCGCGCTGATCGCGCTCGGGTACAGCGTGGTCGAAGCGCAGGCGGCCTTGCAGTCTATCCCACGCGATGCGCCGCAGGATGTCGAGACCCGCCTGAGGCTCGCCCTGCAGTATTTCAGCTGATTGGAGGTGGAAATCGTGTTCGAGAATCGCAAGATCGCATTCATCGGTTCGGGAGTCATGGCGGAGGCGATGATCGCCGGCCTCATCCGGCAGGGGGTGGCCAGCCCCGGTTCCCTGATCGCCTCGGGGCCGCGGCCGGAGCGCGGCGAAGAGCTCAAAGCGCGCTACGGGATCGAAGCCTGCACGGACAACGCTGCGGCTGCCCGGCAGGCGGATCTGGTCGTGCTGGCGGTGAAGCCGCAGCGGCTGGACGGAGTCCTGTCCGGGATGCGTGGGGCGATCCGGCGCGACGCTCTGGTGCTCTCGATCGTCGCCGGCGCGCCGATCAGCAAGATCGCCGGCATTCTGGAGCATGAAGCCGTGGTTCGCTCGATGCCCAACACACCGGCCCAGATCGGGGAGGGGATTACGGTCTGGACCGCCGCCCCTGCGGTCTCCCCGGAGCAGAAGGAGATGGCGCGCCAGGTGCTCGGCGCGCTCGGACAGGAGATCTTCATGGAGGAGGAGACCTATTTGAACATGGCGACTGCGCTCTCTGGGACCGGGCCGGCATACGTCTTCCTCTTCATGGAGGCGATGGTCGATGCGGGCGTCCATCTGGGGTTTCCCCGCCGGGTGGCCGAACAGCTCGTCGCCCAGACTGTGCGCGGGTCGGTGGATTTCTACACGCGGTCTGACAGCCCGGCGCACCTGGCCCACCTGCGCAACCAGGTCACTTCTCCCGGCGGGACGTCCGCCGCAGCGCTGTACTACCTGGAGAAAGCCGGTTTCCGCACTGCCATCTCCCGCGCGATCTGGGCAGCTTACGAGCGCTCCCGGGAGCTGGGCAGGGACGCCAAAGCGCACTGGCCGGAGAAGATTGAAGGGAAGGATGAAGGTTGATGAATAAAGGATGAAGGAGGAAAGAGGAAGGAGGATGCTTCGACTTTTTACTGTATTCTGCTCAATGCTCGCGGCGCAGGAGCGTTCTGCTTGTGAATAACTGGACAATATAGACGCTTTCAGGTATCATTCGACACTCAGTTCAACGATCTATCATCAGGGACATTATCCACCATGGTTGACGATACACTTCAACTGCTCAAAGAATTGACAGAAGCCCACGGCGTTCCGGGCTACGAGGCGCCGGTCCGTGAGATCGTGCGGAAATACCTGGGACCTCTGGGGACGCTCACCCAGGATAAGATCGGCAGTGTGATCTGCGAGAAGCGCGGCGCTGCCAGCGCGCCGAAGGTCATGCTCGCCGGGCATATGGACGAGATCGGCTTCATGGTCAAGTTCATCACCAAGGAGGGTTTCATCAACTTCCTGCCCCTCGGCGGCTGGTTCGACCAGGTCCTCCTGGGGCAGCGGGTGGTGATCAAGACCCGGAAAGGCGACGTGATCGGCGTCATCGGCGCCAAGCCCCCTCATCTGCTCCCCCCGGACCAGCGGGACAAGGTCGTCAAGAAGCAGGACATGTACATCGACATCGGCGCCACCAGCCAGGAAGAAGTCGAGGCAGCCGGCGTGCGCCCGGGTGACCCGGTGATCCCGCGCGCGGATTTCGTGCAGCTTCTGGACGGGAAGACGTACCTCTCGAAGGCTTTCGACGACCGGGTGGGGACCGCCCTGGTCGTTTCGACCCTGCAGTCCTTGCAGGGCGTCGAACACCCCAACACGGTCTACGGAGTCGCCACGGTCATGGAAGAAGTGGGGGTCCGGGGAGCCACGACCAGTGTGCGGGCAGTCGATCCGGATGTCGCCATCGTGCTCGAATCGGATATCGCCGGGGATGTGCCGGGGATCAAACCCGAGGAGTCTTCCATCAAGCTGGGCAAAGGACCGACGGTGATGATCTACGACGCGCGGATGATCCCCAATCTCAGACTGCGCGACCTAGTGATGGAAATTGCCTCTCAGCAGGAGGTGCCTCTCCAGACATCCTACGTCGAAGGCGGAGCGACGGACGGCGCCGCGATCCATCTGCACAGCACAGGAGTGCCGACCGTGGTGATCGGTGTGGCCGCCCGACACATCCACTCTCACAGCTCGATCATCAACCGCCAGGATTACGATGGCGCGGTGCAGCTGCTCGTCGAGCTCGTCAGGCGGCTGGACGCCAGCACGGTCGCAGGCCTGACCGCCTGACAGAAAATGGAGGATCGATGTCGGATTTAATCGGTAATATCACAGCGGAACTTAAACAGCAGATCGAGACCTTCGAGCCGCGCGTTGGGCTGGCTGATGTCGGGACGGTTGTGGAGGCCGGAGACGGTATCGCCCGGGTGGATGGTCTTTCAGCGGTGCGGGCGCAGGAGCTCGTCCAGTTCGCGAACGGGGTGATCGGCATCGCCTTTAACCTGGAGAAAAACAGCGTGGGCGTGATCATCATGGGCGAGTATTCCGGGATCGAGGAGGGCATGATGGTGCGCTCCACCGGCCGGATCGCTTCCGTCCCGGTCGGGGATACCCTGATCGGGAGGGTAGTCAACGCCCTGGGACAGCCCGTGGACGGAAAAGGCTCGATCAAGGCCGAACGCTACCGCCCCATCGAACGTATTGCGCCGGGAGTGGTTGCCCGGAAGGACGTGGACACGCCGGTGCTGACCGGCCTCAAGGCGATCGACGCGATGACCCCGATCGGGCGTGGGCAGCGCGAGCTGATCATCGGCGACCGGCAGACCGGGAAGACAGCCATCGCCGTCGATACCATCATCAATCAGAAAGGCAAAGACCTGCTCTGCATATACGTGGCGATCGGGCAGAAAAAAGCCGGCATCGCCCGCACGGTGGACGTCCTCGCCCGCCACGGCGCGATGGACTACACGACCGTCGTGGTCGCGGCGGCGGACGAACCGGCTGCCCTGCAGTACATCGCGCCTTACGCCGGGTGCGCCATGGGCGAGGAGTTCATGGAGTCCGGGCGGGATGCGCTGGTGGTGTACGACGACCTGTCGAAGCACGCCTGGGCGTACCGGCAGGTGTCCCTCCTGCTGCGGCGCCCCCCGGGACGGGAAGCCTACCCGGGCGATGTGTTCTACCTGCACTCCCGCCTGCTCGAGCGGGCCGCCCGGCTGGCGGATAAGTACGTGATCGTTAAGAAAGATTTTCCCGGCGGACTCGCGGAGGAAAAGGACTCCGTCGATGGCAGGGTCTTCCTGGGGCCGATCGCGTTCCACGAAGCCCAGGAAGCATTGAAGCAGATGCCGCAGGCGGAGGAATACCGGGTCGTCAAACTGGCCGGCTCCGGCGGGTCGCTGACTGCGCTCCCGATTATCGAGACTCTGCTCGGCGACGTGTCCGCATATATCCCGACCAACGTGATCTCGATCACCGATGGTCAGATCTACCTGGAGGGCAACCTGTTCTACGCGGGCATCCGCCCGGCGATCAACGTCGGCCTCTCTGTTTCACGAGTCGGCGGCGACGCCCAATTTAAGGGTATGCGCCAGGTAGCCGGTCGGCTCAGATTGGACATGGCCGCCTTCCGCGAGCTGGCTGCCTTCGCCCAGTTCGGTTCGGACCTCGACAAAGCCACCCAGGCGCAGCTGAACTGCGGCCAGCACCTCCAGGAGATCCTGAAGCAGGCCCAGTACCAGCCGATGTCGTTCGAGGACCAGGTGATGGTCCTGTTTGCGGGAACGAACGGATACGCCGACAATATCCCCCTTGACAGGATGCGCGGCTGGGAAACCGACCTGATCAGGTACATGGAGACGTCGCACCCCGAGATCGGCCGCGACATCGCCGAGAAGAAGCTTCTCACGGAGGAGACTCAGGCCGCCCTGCACGCCGCGATCAAGGCGTTCAACTCGACCTGGCGTTAGGAAGCGTATGGCGACTGCACGCGAAGTCCAGCTGCGCATCCGGAGCGTCCGGAATATCGCCCAGGTCACGCGGGCGCTCCAGGCGGTGTCTGCCAGCAAAGTGCGTAAGGCGATGCAGGCGGTGCTCAACACACGTCCCTACGCGACCAAGGCCTGGCAGGTCCTCACGCACATCGCCGCGCAGCCAGGGCGCGGGAGCCTGCACCCTCTCCTGACGCAGAGAGCAAATGTGCGGAGCGTCCTGGTGGTGCTTGTCACGGGAGACCGCGGCCTGGCGGGTCCTTACACGACCAACATCGTGCGGTTCGCACTTCAGCAGTTCGATTCGTACCTTGTGCCGGTGCGTTACATCACGGTCGGGAGAAAAGGGAGGGACCTGATGGCGCGCCGCCGCAAGGAGATCATCGCCGAATTCAGCCAGCTGCCGGCAGCGCCGTCCTTTGCCGATGTGTCAGCCATTGGGCGGCTGGCTGTGGATGAGTTCTTGAACGGTCACAGCGACGAGGTGTACTTGGTGTATACAGACTTCATTAATATGATCCGGCAGGTACCGAGCATGCAGAAGCTGCTCCCGTTGGAGGTTGGAGTGGAGACCGGGCGGGTTGTCCAGTTCGAGCGCGCGGCGCAGCGCCCGCCAGCTTCATACATATACGAACCTGGTCAGGACGAGATTCTTGATCAGATCGTGCCGCGCTTCACCGCGCTGCAGGTCTACCACGCTGTGCTCGAATCGCTGGCCAGCGAACACGCCGCCCGGATGGTGGCGATGAAGAACGCCACCGACAGTGCGACGGAACTGGCGGCGGGGCTGCAGCTGGAATACAACAAAGCCCGGCAGCAGGGTATCACGAATGAAATGCTGGACATTGCCGGTGGCGCAGAGGCGCTGACGCGGGGCAGATGATTGGAGAAGTAAAATTTCGGAGGTTGTGATGGCGCAAGCGAAGGGTAGAGTCGTTCAGGTGCAGGGAGGTGTGGTCGACGTGGAATTCCCCAGCGAGGAGCTCCCCGAGATTTACGAAGCAGTCGAGGTGCCGCGGGATGGCGGCAGCCCGCTGGTCCTGGAAGTGGAGAAGCACCTGGGGGACAACTGGGTGCGCTGCATCGCCATGGATTCCACAGACGGCCTGCAGCGAGGCGTGGACGCCTTCAGTACGGGCGCGCCGATCCGGGTCCCGGTCGGTCCGCAGACGCTCGGACGAGTATTCAACGTGCTGGGCAGGCCGATCGACGAAAAAGGCCCGGTGAAGTCTGACCTGTACTATCCGATCCACCGCCCCGCGCCGGAATTCGCCGAGCAGTCCACGCGCGTCGAGGTCTTCGAGACGGGCTTGAAGGTCGTGGACCTGATCGCTCCGTTCACGAAAGGCGGGAAGACAGGCATCTTTGGCGGCGCGGGCGTTGGAAAGACGATCATCATCATGGAGCTGATCCGGTCGATCGCCACTGTGCACCAGGGGAACTCCGTCTTCGCCGGAGTAGGCGAGCGGACGCGCGAGGGGACCCAGCTCTACCGCGAGATGCTCGAGTCCGGGGTCATGAAAGACACCGTCATGGTCTATGGGCAGATGAACGAGCCGTCTGGCGTTCGGCTGCGGGTGGCGCTCTCGGCGCTCTCGATGGCGGAGTATTTCCGCGATCAGGGTCGAGATGTGCTGCTGTTCATCGATAACATCTTCCGCTTCAGCATGTCCGGCTCAGAGGTCTCCGCGCTGCTCGGGCGGATGCCGTCTGCCGTCGGCTACCAGCCCACGCTGGCGACCGAGATGGGCGAGCTGCAGGAGCGCATCACCTCCACGCGCCACGGCTCGATCACCTCCATGCAGGCGGTCTACGTCCCCGCAGACGATTACTCCGACCCGGCGCCGGTGGCGACTTTCACCCACCTGGATGCCACCATCGCGCTCGAACGCTCGATCGTGGAGAAAGGCATTTACCCGGCGGTCGACCCGCTGGCATCCACCTCGCGCATCCTGGACCCGCGAGTGGTTGGCGAAGAGCACTACACCACGACGCGCGCAGTCCAGCAGGTGCTCCAGCGCTACAAAGACCTCCAGGACATCATCGCGATCCTTGGCGTCGATGAGTTGAGCGAGGACGATAAGCTCGTGGTCTCGCGGGCGCGCAAGATAGAGCGCTTTTTCTCCCAGCCGATGTTCGTCGCCCAGCAGTTCACCGGCCTGGAAGGGCGGTATGTGCCGCTCCGGGAAACGGTCCGCGGCTTCCGGGAGATCCTGGACGGGAAACACGACGATCTACCCGAGCAGGCGTTCATGATGGTCGGGACGATCGACGAAGTCGTCGAGAAGGCAAAGAGCCTGGCTGGATAGGTACACCGATGCCCATACGCTGCGAAATCGTCTCACAGGACAGGAAGGTGTGGGAGGGGGACGCGGACATTATTATCGTCCCCGGCGTGGCAGGTGAGATGGGCATCCTGCCAAACCACGCTCCTCTCCTCTCGACGCTGAAATACGGCATCCTCACAGTCCGTTCGAAAGGCCGGGAGGAGGTTTTCACCGTCGCAGGAGGTCTGATCGAGGTTCAGCCGGACCTGGTGACCGTCCTGGCGGATTCAGCTGAAAATGTGGCGGAAATAGACGTGGCGCGGGCGGAGGCTGCCCGGAGAAGGGCAGAAGAACTCCTCAAGCAGGGTCCGCCTGCGGATACGGATTCCTATCTCAAACTGGAGGCTGCCCTGCGCCGGTCCAATCTGAGGCTGGAAGCGGTGCGGCGGTTCCGAGGGGGGCAGGCCGGGAGGATGCCCAGGACCAGCGGTCCAGAAGTCGAATAGCGTATGGCGATTTTTTCCAAAGACCTTGGAATCGACCTTGGCACCATGTTCACCCGTATCGCCGCCGGGAACAAGCTGGTGCTTGAAGAGCCGACGGTCGTCGCCATTGCAATCGAGGAGCAGAAAATCGTCTCCATCGGTCAGGAAGCGCAGAACATGCTGGGCCGGGTGCCAGAATCGATCGAGGTCTCCCGCCCTATGCAAAACGGAGTGATCGCAGATTACGAGATCACCGAAAAGCTGCTGGAATACCTGATCCGGAAAGTCAGCGGCTCGGGGAGATTCTTCCGGCCAAGAGTGATGATCACAGTTCCATTCGGCGTGACCAGCGTCGAGAGCCGGGCGGTGCACGAGGCGGTGCTGCAGGCGGGCACCCGGGCGGGATATCTGATTCAGCAGCCGCTGGCCGCGGCCCTCGGAATGGATCTGCCGATCGGGACGCCATCGGGGAACATGGTGCTCCTTCTCGGCGGCGGCACCACGCAGGCAGCAGTCCTGGCGATGTATGGGATCGTTGCCGCAGAATCGGTCCGGGAAGGCGGTCTCCAGCTGGATGAAGCGATCATCGCGTATGTCCGAAAAAAATATGGGTTGATCATCGGCCAGCCGACCGCGGAACAGGTGAAAATCAAGATTGGTTCCGCGATCCGACAGCAGGACAAGCGCAGCGTCGAGATCCAGGGGCAGGATCAGGTGACTGGCCTGCCCAAACCGCTCACCCTGACGAACGACGACATTGTGGATGCTTTGAAGGACACGTTGGAGGACTTTGTCGAAACAGCACGCCGCGTCCTCGAGAAGACTCCGCCTGAACTGGTCTCCGACATCATCGACCGCGGCGTGGCGCTGTGTGGGGGGACTTCTCTACTCCCAGGGATCGATCGCCTGATGACGAAGGAACTGGGTGTGCCTGCATACCTGGTGGATAATCCGCTCACCTGTGTTTCGGAAGGAGCAGCCCTTGCCCTGGATCCGACCGTGTTCCCCAAAATCAGGCGAAACTTACCCCCCATGTAATTTTTATATTTACAGGTAATAAGTCATTCTCTGAAGGTGGATGACGGGATCGATGTACTGTACGTAGATCCCCTCCGGAACGTTGATCGAGATCGGGGCGTAATTCACGATCGCCTTGACGCCGGCTTTGACCAGGCGATCGGCGACCCCCTGCGCTTCCGAGCTGGGCACGGCGATCATGGCGATGACGATGTTGGCCTCCGCGATGAGCCTTTCCATTTCTGCGGCGTCCTGGACAATAAACTGGCCGATTTCCGTGCCGATCTTTGCCGGGTCATCATCGAAGATCATCGTGATCCGGAAGCCGCGGTTCGCAAGCCCCTGGTAGCGTGCGACTGCAGACCCGATATCGCCCGCCCCCACGACTGCCACATCCCACACACGGTCGACTTTCAGGATGGCGCTGATCTGTTCGGAAAGATAGTCAATCGAATAGCCGGTCCCCTGTTTCCCAAATTCACCAAACTGGGACAGGTCTTTACGGATCTGGGCTGCCGATATGCCGAGGCGCTCCCCAAGCTCCTGGGAGGAGGTCACTTTTCGCCCCTCCTCCAGCATCCTTTGGAGCGCTCTCAGGTAAATCGGCAAACGTCCGACGACGATGTCGGGGATGGTTTTAATCTCCATCTTTCCTCCTTGGCGGTTGAAGGTCTTGATATGGAACGAAGAAATTTAACCACAGATTGCTTATTTGTGCAAACCCCCACAAGACTTTCACAATTCGTCTTGTGAAGTTGCCCTCAGGCTGGACCACTCCTGCGCAGCGAGATGGGTCAGAGGCCGTCGCTGGTATAATCGATCGTGAATTTTTAATAGGGAAGCCTACGGAATACAGGCGGTAAATGTTCATCGACCAGGTTGTTATCCGCGTTGCATCAGGTAAAGGGGGAGATGGAGTCGTTCACTTCCGTCGGGAGAAATACGTCCCTTTCGGCGGGCCGGATGGGGGCGATGGCGGGCGAGGGGGTGACGTCATCCTTCAGGTCAATCCGACTTTGAATACACTGGCAGCATTCCAACGCCGACGGCAATTCAAGGCAGCGGACGGGCGGAATGGCGGCGGGAAGAACCAGACCGGTCGTTCCGGCGCGGACCTTATCATCCAGGTGCCGCCGGGGACTGTGGTGTTTGACGAGGATACTGGCAGCCTGCTCGGAGACCTGGTTCGAGAAGGGCGGCAGCTGATCGTTTGCCGAGGCGGTCGCGGCGGTCGGGGAAACGCCCGCTTTGCCACCCCGCAAGACCAGGCGCCACGCCACGCAGAAAAGGGAGAGCCCGGTCAGACGCGCAGCCTGCGCCTCGAACTCCGCCTGATCGCAGATATTGGCATCGTCGGTGTGCCGAATGCCGGGAAATCCACCCTGCTGGCGAAGGTCACGAATGCCCGCCCAAAGATCGCCCCCTATCCCTTCACAACTCTCGCACCGAACCTGGGTGTGGCCGACCTGGATGGCGAAAGAAGCCTCATCCTGGCGGACATCCCCGGACTGATCGAAGGCGCTCACCTGGGATTTGGGCTGGGTCACGAGTTCCTGCGACATATCCAGCGAACTCGGGTGCTGATCCACCTGTTGGATGGTCTCGCCGACGACCCTATCGTGGATTATGCGCAGATCAACAGCGAGCTGGCGCTTTTCGATCCTGATCTGGCAAAGAAACCACAGGTCGTAGCATTAAATAAGATCGACCTTCCGGAAGTCCAGTCCCGCTGGGAAGAAATCGAAACCCGCCTTAAGCAGCAAGGTGCGGATGCGTTTGCAGATCCACTGCCCATCTCGGCCCTGACTGGCTCGAACTTGCGCCAGCTGCTTCATACTGCTGGCAGACTCCTGAACGATCTGCCTCCACCTTCCGAAACAGCCGCCGTCCCGGTCTACCGTTTCGACACCGATCCCAGGCAGTTTACGGTGAAGAAGATGCCGGATGGATGGCGGGTGGTGGGAGAGGCCATCGAGCGGGCGGCCGCGATGACCTATTGGGAATACGAGCAGTCGGTGCGCAGGTTTCAGAAGATCCTGGGTTCGCTCGGAGTCGAGGCGGCTCTGCGTGAAGCTGGCATCCAGGAAGGCGATACGGTTTACATTGGCGACTATGAACTGGAGTGGAGAGATTGAACCGGCTGGGCGTTTTTGGCGGGACTTTCGATCCTCCCCACATCGGTCATCTCATCCTGGCAGCGGAAGCGCGCTACCAGCTCAGCCTGATGAGAGTGTTGTGGGTGCTGACCCCAGATCCCCCCCATAAACAAGGGGTCAGTATTACCTCGTGGACCGTACGCCGGGAGCTGGTGCGTGCGGCGATTGGCGACGACGACAGTTTTGAGTTCTCGGAGGTTGATATTGCTCGACCGCCGCCTCACTACGCCTACGAAACGCTCCGCATCCTGCGCGCCCGGCACAAGGACATGGAACTTGTGTACGTGATGGGCGGAGATTCGCTCCGCGATTTGCCAACCTGGGAGCGCCCTCTGGATTTTCTGGCCGCTTGCGACGCAGTCGGCGTGATGCGACGTCCCGGTGATCAGGTCGACCTGCCCTCCCTGGAGAACCAGCTGCCCGGCATCAGTAGGAAGGTGCGCTTCGTGGATGCACCGCTGATCGAGATCTCCGGTTCTGATATCCGTCGGCGAGCGGCATTAAACGAGCCGATCAGGTACTACCTCCCTGAGCGAGTTTACCGTTTGATCTGTGAAGGGAATCTCTATCGGCAGGGGGGGAATCCGATCAGGACCGGCTGATCAAATAGCGGCAGGAGTTGTCCCCTTTTGCCGTGCAGCTGGCCTCATAAACATCTAAGTCTTTCACGCGCGCCCATTCCAATGCCTGTTCGATCAGGCCAACCATGAAATGACAGGCCGGTGCAAGGCTTGTGCGCTGGTAGCAGAAACAGCAGTTGTAGTCGATCAGGGTCCACTTCTGGAATTCCCCTTCCACACGCAGGTCCATCTGATGATTCAGCCCGTTCAACATATCGACCAGGCTTTCCAGGACGAACCGGGCGCGCTGGTCATCTGACCAGTATCCGAGTGCAGTCCGAGCGAGGTTGAACATCGCAGGCTGCTCGCGGAGCATCAGCTGGAAGAAGGCTTTACCAATGCGCTGCAGGATACGGCCTCCTGACCGCATGTAGGTCTTCTCGACGACTTCCAGCAACCTGGAATATGCCGTAGCATTGACCGAGTCGGCAGAATTGTCTTCCGGAAGCAAGTTGCTTCGATAATGCAGCCCAGCCTGGTTCATTACTTCGTCGAAGGCGTTCTTGCTGAGTACCTCCTGTATGGCGGACATCGTCAGGCGGAGCTGGGCACTTGGGATTTTGAAATCTTCATCCAGAGGCATTATTTCTCCAGGGTCCTGGACAGGTCCGGGTCTGAGCTTCCACCCATGACACGATGCATGGGAAGATCACGGCTGGTATTGAAAAACCGGATAAGCCTCCCCTGTCTTACGGAAACCGAACTGCTCGTACAGGGCGATCGAAGCCCTGTTATCTTTCTGAGTATTCACTGTCACGTGCGCCGCACCCCGACGGGAGAACTGCATCAGGAGGTCATCCAGCAAAGCTGATCCGATCCCCCTCCTTTGGAAAGCGGGGTCGACAGCCAGTCTGGCCAGATGCCCGCCTTTTTGGAGTGCCGTGCTGATCTGGTAACCAACGATCTCTCCCTCGGACTCTGCGACGGTTGCCAGGGCTGCCTGGCGGTACGCCAGCTCCAGAGTCTCTCTCGAATTGTGCCAGACAGGTCCGAACGACTTTCTGTCGATTTCTTCGATCCGAACCAGGTCGTCGATACTCATCGAACGGATGGACAGTGGGTGTGCTGCTCTGCTGGAATGAGAGGCGTTCCGGTCCCAGCTCATCAAGATCACTTCGTTGATCTGTATGAAACCACTGGACTTCAAGAGATTATTAAACCAGTTTTGGAGAGGGATTGCGCCGATGAAAATAACCTTCTCGTTGCTTATCGCTTCCAGGACTTTCGGCCAGAGGAATCCCCACACCTCCTCTACAGCCACATCGGAGGCGGCAGCGAACAGTCTGATCCATCTGGTGCCAGGTGGGTCAGCCGGGCAGGCCAGAGCGCCCAGGAGACGGTCGCCTCTTTCCGCCAGAAGAAAAGGCTGGGTCCCTATCCAATCGAGCGGTGATCGCCAGTCAAGATGTCGATGGATGAAGGGTTCGAAGTGGATGAGGTTTGCCAGGCGTTGTCGATCGGACTCCCGGACCTGGTGGCAGGAGAGGTCGATGTCAGTGATCATAAACCCCCGGCGTAGTTTTCAGGATGACCGGCCAAAATAATCAAGAGGGGCGCGGAGAATCTTCTTCAGCAGCCTCTGTTTAACGGTAGGGTTGGGGATGTTTTCCAGTCCAGCCTGCATGCTTGCCAGCGCTTCCAGCTGGCGGCCCAGGCGGAGCTGCACTCCTGAGAGAGACTGCATGACCGAAACTCGTAATTCATGTTCACCGCATTGCTTCAGTAAATCTGCGGACCTCTCGTAAAGCGAAGCGGAATCTTCCAACTTTCCCAGGGCTTCGAGAGCTGCAGCCTGGTTTCCGAAGGAAACAGCCTGCCGCTTGATGTCGTTAACGGCCGCGAAGGTCTCTTCGGTGCCCGCGGCAGCGGCGAGCGCTTGTTCCGGGTCCCCTGATTGGAGGTAGGCAACCGAAGCATTGTTCAGCATTTCCGCAGCAGCCAGAGTGTTTCCGGTATCTGAATATATGTCTGCGGCAGCATGATAAGCCTGAGCAGCGCGAAGATATTCTTTCTTCTTGTAAGCTTTCTGTGCTGCTTTGAACAACTGGTCTGGATTTGATTCGTCTTTCATCTCGGTTTGCTTAGAGCGTTATCTCCAATAACCCTTCTGCGACGGAGCGCAGCCTTTCGACGGACATCTCACTCAGCCGCTGGGCGAGTTCGAGGTAAGGCCGGTTGACCGGCTTGCTGATGAAATCTTGCAGCTCTGGGGATAATTCCACGAAATGCTGCATCGCTCGCTGCTGTTTGATCCAGATCCCGACCGGTCCCCGAGTGTCCTGGAAATCTTTTATCGTTCTGCTGAGTTCGTTTGCGAGGATCTCCAGCTCCGGGATCGGAATCGGAGTCTCTCCGAATTCATAAGCATCGAGCTGTTCATCGGCGATCCCGGCTTTCCGGGCAAGTTCAGTGGTCGTCAGCCCGGCCTGTAAGCGCGCCTGGCGGAGCATGACCCCGATGATACGGTTGCGCAGAGAGAGGAGGCGGGTAACCGGTAGTTCTGCGTCTTCTCCAGGCCTGGCAGTGATGATCTCCCTGCCCCAGAAATAATCCAGCGGGATTTTCAAGAAGTAAGCCAGGGTCTCCAACTCCGGCAGAGAGGGCGATTTCTCTCCCCTTTCGTACCTCCGGTATTCCTCCGCGGAGATGCCGAGGATGTCGGCACACGCCTCCGGGGATTTTCCAGCAGCCTGGCGGGCGCTCTGCATCAAGACGCCCAGCTTCTTGGCACGAATCAGCGTCATTATCGGGCGATTATCCATACACTGCTCCTGTACACAGCCAGGTCGAAGCACCGGGTCGTGTAAACGGATTCCAAGGATATGTTACCGGTATTATAGTGGAGGCATCGTGTACCCAAGACCCGAGCGTGTGACGATGTGCTGGGGATTGCGCGGGTCGTCCTCCAGTTTTTGGCGCAATCTCGAAATGCTCACCCACAAAATCTCCTTGTCATCCCGGTATTCCGGTCCCCACACGTTGACCAGCAGGTCCTCGGAGGTCAGGATGCTCCCCAGGTTGTGTACGAACTGGAGCAGCAAGCGGTACTCTGTGGCGGACAGGAAGACCATTTTTTCGTCCTTGAACACCTCCGCGCGGGCGAGGTCGATTTTCAGGTTGTTGTGGGTGAAGACAGCCTGTTCGAAGGTGCTGCCTGAGACCTGTGCGCGGCGGAGGACTGCCCGCACCCGGGCAAGCAGCTCGGTGGCTGAGAAGGGTTTCACAATGTAATCGTCTGCCCCGACATCCAGGCCGCGGACGCGATCCTGCTCTTCCCCCTTCGCAGTCACCATGATGATCGGGACGTTCGAGAATTCCCGGATCCTTTCACAGGCGGCAAAGCCGTTAATGATGGGCATCATCACATCCAGAAGGACCAGATCGGGCTGCTTGTCGGCGACGATCTCTACTGCAGTCTGCCCGTCGTAAGCTTTCAGAACCTGGTATCCCTCTGCAACCAGGTTCGCTTCCATCAGCCGGACATAGCGAGGTTCGTCATCCACGACGAGAATGCGAGTTGTCATTTGCTGGCCTCCTGAAGTGTGGATTGGTGGGGAGCATCGTAAGCGGGTGTTACTGATAAAGGCAGCGCGATGTGAAATGTCGTCCCTTCGCCAGGAATCGATTCGGCAGAGATCTCTCCCCCATGCGCGTGGATAATCTGCCGGCAAATATACAATCCGAGCCCTGTGCCGCGGATGGATCGGGTCTGGTCGGGAACCCGATAAAACCGGGAGAAGATTTGGGACAGGTGATTGGGTGGAATCCCCGGCCCGTGATCACGAAAAGAAATCCGGACAGAATTGTTAGCCGAGGTCAGATCAATTCTCAATTTAGAACCGGGCGCGTACTTCACAGCATTGCTGATCAGGTTATCGAAAACCTGCGCCAGTCGCGTTGGATCCCCCTGGACTTTCAGGTCAGTAGCCGCGAGGTTGACTTCAACTTCCAGATTCTCGTCGAACGAGCGGGCGCGCAGGGGCAGGTCTTTGATCATCGTATCCAGCCTGAGGGGCTGGAATTCCATGTGTAGCGTGCCGGATTGGAGGCGGGAGGAATCCAGGAGATTATCGATTAATTCTTTCAACCGGTCTGCTTCTTCATCGATGATGGTCAGGAATTCCCTCGCTGTCTCGTCATCCCAGTGAGTGTCTTCGCGCAGGAGGGTCGTTGCATACCCTTTAATGAATCCGAGGGGAGTCCTCAACTCATGGGAGACAGTTGCGACGAAATCGTTCTGGAGGCGCTCCAGCTGTCGTTCCGCTTCGAGCCGGGAAAGGCGAGTGACCAACTGACCGTGTTCGAACAGGCGGGCGATGTGCCCCGCGATGTATTCCGCCAGGTGGGTGTGTTCGGGAGTGAAGGACGGTCCGCCGTAACGGACAAATACCAGGGAACCGATATCACGGCCGCCAGCAGTCAGGGGTAACCCCAGGAAATGACGGGCGTTCATCCGGTCTTCTTCGACGTCCCCTGTGATCTCCTCGTGGACGACGATTTCCCCCGATTCCAGGACCGCGTTGGCGATCGATTCTCCCCATGCCAGGTCCACCTCAGAATTCCGACCGCGGCCGATCGCCCGGGCATAAGAGGGTTCCAGGCTGTCTGCTTCCTGGTGGATGTACAATACGACGTTGTCGAAAATGAACACCTGCCGGGCGATGCTGATGATCTCGTCGAGGCTGGCGTCCAGTTCAGTAGCGCGCGTGACGACTCTGTTGATCGCGTAGATCGCGTCCAGTTCCTGGGAGTTCAGATTCTCCGGTTGGGGAGACTGCTCATCCATCATAGCGGTTCATCACAGAAAGTGAGAACTCAAATCGTGACCCTTGCCCGACCTTCGATTCAACCCTGATCTCCGAACCGTGAGCGTCCAGTATCCTGCGTACCATTGCAAGTCCCAGGCCAGTTCCTGGATACTGGCGGGTAACGGAACCATCCAGCTGATGAAAAGCTTCGAAGATCTCCGCCTGGCGATCCGGAGGAATCCCTATCCCGTTGTCCTCTACCACGATCGTGACGATCCCCGGGCCAGGTTTGGCAGATAAACAGACCTCTCCGTTCCGAGGGGTAAACTTGATGGCATTGTCGAGCAGCTGGTTGAGCACCCACTCGATTTTTTGCCCATCCATCAGCAAATCTGGAAAATCCTCAGAGAAATCAGCGATCAGTGAAATGCCCTTCAGCTGGGCTTTCGTCCTCGCGTGGTCGAGCGCCGGCTCTATGACCTCTCGCAGCTGGCAGGGCCGCAGCTGAACATTGAGCTCGCCTTTGGCTGCCATGGACAGTTGTATCAGGTCTTCGATGAGCGTCTCCAGCCGGTTCTCTGCTCGCTTGAGCACTTCAACCGCATGCGCCTGGAGGGGGGTGAGCGGGCCGAGGTTCTCGTCTGAGAGGATCTCGAGGTATCCCTTGAGGTGAGTTAAAGGGGTGCGCAGTTCGTGGGAGATATTCGAAATGAAATTCGATTTCAGCTGGTTCAGTTCTGTCAGGCGGGCGAGGGCGCGCTGGAGCTCCGCGGTGCGTTCCTGCACCCGCTGCTCCAGGAGGGTGTTTGCTTCCTGGATTTTTCTGTGCAGCGCCAGGATCTGTTGGGTGATCACTTCGTCGAGGGCGGCGCGATCGATGAATCCGAGCTCGACCAGAGCCTGGCCCAATAAGATCGGCTGACCGGTTGCTTCTTTGCGTCGCTGGTATTCGAGCGCGGTCTCCAGCTGCGAAGGTTTCAACAGCCTCTGCTCCAGCAGAAAGTCTCCCAGCCGGGGTACAAGGGCTTCCGGCGTCAACCTGGTTCCAGTTGGTACTGAGGCAAGGGGGAGTGCTCTCGGTTCTGTGAATACAGCTGCGAGGGAAACGTCCGCGCCGCAGTGCCCGCAGTACCGCATTGCTGGCTCGAGAGGCTGGTGGCACCGCGGGCACGAGAAATCGTTCTTCATCTCCATATCCCGACCAATCATATCCCTAAATTATCTCTTCTGCAAGTTATTACCCCTGCACTTGTAAAGTGTTTGTAAGGTTAGCCCGGTCGATTATGGTGCATAATCGACCGTGAATGCGCTTCGATTGGAAGGCATGCAGTCATATGGCACACGGCGTCAGGAAATTCATTGCTTTGAATCATTTCTCATTACGGGATAGAGGATTTCCTGGTTGAAGGAGGATTAGCAAGTTGTCCAGTGTTCTGATCATTGACGACGATGCCGCCATGACTGAAATGCTCAAGACAATCCTGGAGCCCAAATCATTCGAGGTATTTACTGCCCATGAGATCTCTGAGGGCCTGGAAGCTGTCCACTCTTTGGGTCCAGATGTGGTTCTCCTGGATTTAAACATGGTTGATATGGATGGCTGGCACGCCTGCCGGAAGATCCGAGAGTTCAGCCGGGTGCCGATTTTGGTGCTTTCGGTGCTGAATAAACCAGACGCGGTGGCAAAAGCTCTGGATGAAGGCGCGGATGATTACCTGATCAAACCCGTGCCGAGCGGCGTGTTGATCGCGCACCTGAACAATTTGATCCGCAGGTCGCGCGCGGAGCAGAACGCGGCGTCTACCCGCCTGGGTCTGCCGTAGCAGCGGGTGTGTCACGGGTGCGACGCACAAGGGGGGCGCGTGCGTCGCACTTTGATTCATGTCTGGGTTAGATTAGAATATGGGGAAAATCAACGAGGAGGCGGACTGTGCAAACCTGTTCTCAATGCAATGCCCAGTCAGCAGACGAAGCCGAAATTTGCCAGAATTGCGGGGCGGATTTGAGGATGTATTCAACCACAGCGGTAGCCAGGAAGAAATTTCAGACCAACCCCAGGGTGAAGCTCGTCCGGGTGATTGTGGCTGCGGATGCTTGCCCGGCTTGCACGCAGGTCGAAGGAACTTATGAGAAAGAAGAGGTCCCTATCCTGCCGGTGGTCGGTTGCTCCCACCCAAATGGCTGCCGGTGTTTTTACCAGCCCTATCTCGAAGAGATATACCCATAGGATGGGATCCTAAGAAAACCGAGTTCTGGCGCTTGAAACCGCAAGGATTTTCCGCGATCCTCAAGAATCTGGTTCTTCTCGCGGGTAGCTCTTGCTGGCGAGCACAGCAGCCGCATAGTCGAGAGCCTGCTTGCGTGTAGCCAATTCTCCGGCAGCCTGCGCTTCGCGGATAGCGGATAGCAGGCGTCCGAGTTCCGGGCCGGGCGTGATCCCGAACTCTTTGATCAAGTCATTGCCATCGACCAATAATGATGGTTGGATGATCTCCTTTGGACCATCCCACCAGGTCTGAAGCAGAGTCCGAGTGACTTCGAGCATTCGTGTCCAGTGTTCTACAGGCAGGGTCGAGCCATAGATAGCCGCCGTGTCTGCCAGGGACAAGAGACAAACGTCGACCCCGGCTTCGCCTGCCGAGCGAAAGAATCGGTAAATCGACCGCCTGCTGAGGGGTTCGCCGGTTTCCGCCAGCCAAAGCGGCCGCATGTGATGCAGGACGGCCCGCTCTAGATGGTTTATCTCTGCCTGGCTGAGATGCAGGGCATGACAGCGCTGGCTGGCCAGCGCTGCGCTGGTCTTCTCATGCCCGAAGAAACGGATTCTCCCGTTCTCATCGACGCTGCGCGTGGCTGGTTTCCCAACGTCATGATACAGGCAGGCCAGAAACAACAACGGTCGTATAGCGCGATCCGGCGTGAGGCGGAATGCCAGGTGGTCGCGGATCTGCACCCGGTACCTCCCCAGCTGCACAGAAACTGCTCCCAGATGGAGGGTGGGGTAATCATCCGGATCGGGATCGATCCGGAGCGCAGCGAGGATTCTCTCCAGAGAGCCCACCGAGCTGAGAGAATGTTCCCAGGCATCGTAGATGTGAGGAGGAGGCTGGCTCACGCCTTTCAATTCCAGGATCTCTGGGAGAGTATGAGGGAGCGCCCCCAGAATATCCAAAACCCGGATAGCTGCACCTGGTTTCCGTCCTCCAAGGATGTGGAACAGCTCATCTCGCAGCCTTTCGGCTGATGCCTGGGGAAGGTGGGGTACAGCCGCCCGCATCTGCCTGCGTGTCTCGCTTGTTATTCTGAGTTCGAGATCTGCCGCCAGGCGGACCGCCCGGAGAATGCGGATGGGATCAGCCAGGAATGCGCCCTCCGAGCAGGCGCGGAGGGTCCGCTCACGCAGGTCAGACAGCCCACCGAGGGGATCCAGCAGGCGGTCGGTATGCCTGATCTCGACTGCCATGGCATTGATTGTGAAATCCCGGCCGCGCAGATCGGATTCCAACCCCTCACCCTGAAAGGGAGTGAAATCGAGAATCGTTCGACCCTCATCCTCCTGGCGCAGGATGACCCGCCCGTAATCTCGGTCCCGGTCCAGAGGGTAGAAATAGCCGCCCAGTGCATCAGCGACCCGGCGGGCAAGTTCGATTCCGCCTGAGGGGACGGCGAAATCGAAATCGTTTGAGGATTTGTTCAGCAGCATATCCCGTACCGCTCCCCCCACGAGATACACCTCTCGGTCCGGCGGAACGAGGTTGGGCAATTGCTGAAGAACAGGATGGAAAGCCAGTGGCTGGATGGTAGACACGTAGGAGAACCGGGTTGGATCCCTCTGGGGGTTTGACGGCGAGGAGCGGCTAGTCGAGCGGCCTGTATTTCTTCGGATCTACTGTCCCGACGAATGGCAGATTCCGATAGTATTCATCGAGGTCAAGCCCGTATCCAAAAACGAATTTATCCGGAATGGTGAAGCCCCGATAATCGATGGGGACCCGGATCTCCCTTCGTTCGGCCTTGTCGAGCAGAGTGCACACACGCATCGTCTTTGGATGCCGCGTCTTCAGAAACTCCAGTACCGAAGCGATCGTGAATCCGCTGTCGACGATATCCTCCACCAGCAGTACGTCTCGCCCCAGGATATTTTCCTTCAGGTCCAGGGTGATCCGGACCTGGCCGGTGCTCTTTCTGGCGCCTGCGCCGTAAGACGACACAGCCATGAAGTCGATCGTGTGCGGGACAGTGATCTGGCGCATCAGGTCCGCCAGAAAAAGGACCCCGCCGCGCAGGATGCAAACCAGGTGCAGGTTGGAATCGGAATAATCCCTGCTGATCTGCTGGCCCAGTTCCGCGATCCTGCGCTGAAGGTCTTCCGGTTGGATCAGTATCTCCCCAAGGAACTCGTGATAATCCTGCATCGTCAGCCTTTAGGGACCTCGTGGTGGCGGCGGCAGCGCGCTTCGTACAGCTCGGAAGCCCCGATGATGACGACCGGATCGTCGTAGCGGGCAGGTTTACCGTTGACCAGGCGCTGCGTCCGGGAGGCCTCCTCGCCGCAGACCATGCAGATTGCATGGAGTTTATCGACCCGTTCGGCCTGTGCCATCAGGATCGGCATGGGACCGAACGGTTCTCCGCGGAAATCGGTATCCAGCCCGGCTACGATCACCCGCAGTCCCCTGTCCGCCAGATGCTGCACGATCGAGATGATCTCCGGAGCGAAGAATTGCGCCTCGTCGATCGCGACGACGGTGGTGTCCGGTTCCAGCCGGGTGAGGATCTCTTCGACCGATTGGATGGGCTGAGCAGCGAAATCGTTTCCAGCGTGCGAGGTCACCTTGCCGTCAGAGTAGCGGATGTCGATGGCCGGTTTGAACACCTGGACTTTCTGTTTGGCGATGGTCGCCCGTCTCAGCCTGCGGATTAACTCGTCCGTTTTTCCACTAAACATCGAACCAACGATGACTTCAACGATGCCAGAAGGGTGTATCATTTGCGCTCTTCGCCTTCGATTTTCGTTGATCGGTGGTGAGGGGATCTCTGGTTGCTAGGGCAATGTTCGCCGTGTGGGGAACAGCCGCTCTGTTTGAGCGTGTTGAGCAATGGAGTCTTGCCATAATCGGATTTTACCTCGAAATGAGCGTGGTTGACGACTGCCCGGGAATAAAAAAAGGCAGGTGCGAGGATCACACCTGCCTTGAATCTCCCGGGCGGGATCACACCTTGATCTCTTCGGCAGCTTCCGGGAGCTGGTAACCGAACTGCCGCAAGCGTTTCTTGAGGTCAGCCAGCGATTTGCGACCAAAACCTTCGATTGACAGCATTGCCTGCTCACCGAGGGCGAGCCGTTCGAGCACCTGTCCAACTGTTGAGATTCCGGCCCTGGTCAGTGCTTCGGTAGCCCGGTTGCCAAGATCGAGTTCGGCAACCGGCCGCGCCGGAGAGGTACGCGCTGCTTCGCGGGATTCCACTTCCTCGAGGTACTGCTGGCGAGCCTGAAGTTTCTTGTAAAACCGGTCGACCTGACCTTCCGTATCGACAATCCGCTGCTCTCCGGTGTAGAAGGGATGGCAGTTCGAGCACACATCCGTGTGGATGATTGGGATGGTCGACCCTGTCGTCCAGGTGTTCCCGCAGGCGCAGATGACCTGCGCTTCAGGATAAAACGTCGGGTGTATATTTTGTTTCATTCCAGTCCAATATCCTCTGATCGTACCAGTCTATTCTGCTTGGGGGAGAACGCTGACCCGCTTCCTTCCATCGCCCATGGTCTCGTACACGACAATACCATCCGAAGTGGCGAATAGGGTGTCATCGCTCCCAATACCGACATTACGTCCGGGCCTGATGCGCGTGCCGCGCTGGCGGACAAGGATATACCCGGATAGGACCCGCTCCCCGCCGTAGACTTTCACGCCCAAACGTTTCGATTTGCTGTCGCGTCCGTTGCGGCTGGAACCGCCGCCCTTCTTATGCGCCATTCTTACCTCCAGAGCCATCGATAATCGAGTCAACCTTCACCCGAATGTACTTTTGACGGTGACCCGTTTTCACTCGATACCGCTGCTTCGGTTTGTACTTGAAGACGATCACCTTGGGACCTTTGACTTTTTCCAGGACGGTCGCCTCTACTCTTGCTCCTTCGATATAAGGTGAACCGATGGAGACATTCTGCCCATCGGAGATCAGGAGCACCCGATCGAGATCAACCTGTTCACCTACTTCTACATCGTAGAGGTCGATGTCGATTTTTTCACCTTCCACTGCTTTGTATTGCCGGCCGCCATCTTCGATTATGGCGTACTTCATGGTAGACCTCCAATCTTCACTTCACCACAAGTCCTGCAGATCATTCTCAATAATGCAGGCATGCGGGGAAGTTGGGGGTGACAAGGTTATGCCCCAGCTGCCTTCGCCGGGGCCGAATAATTATACAGGGGATACCCGGGCCTGTCAAATGATTTTTTTATTGTGACAGGGGCAATCGTATACGAAGATTCCTTCGACCCCCACCCCAGCCGAAACCTCCCAATTCATTAATCCCGTTTTTGGACCGCTGTAAAGCGATTGAAAGGTCGAGCAGCTGCTTCCCATGGTATATTGCCCCTGTGCACCCGACCTTTTCTTCCCCTCGACGGTCGGGAACAGATCAGGCCATGCAGTCAGAGTGCTCCAATTGCGGATTTTCTAATCCTCCCGGGTTAAGATACTGCGGCAACTGCGGGACTGCGCTGACCAACGAAGCGGCTACCGGGGTTGGCGTTGTCACTCGCGGTCGCCAGGCGGGGTCTCTACCTAAAAAAGGGAAGCTCTCTGCAGCTGACGTGAAGCTGGAAGGCGAGCGGAGAAACGTCTCGGTGCTGTTTGCGGATCTTTCCGACTATACAGCTCTTGCCGGCAAGATGGACGATGAAGCCCTGTACGAAATGCTTGGCCTCTTTCTGCGCATGCTGATCGAAAAGGTCAATCTCTACGACGGGACTGTGGACAAGATCATCGGGGATGGCGTCATGGCGCTGTTCGGCGTGCCGGCGGCCCAGGAGAATGCACCGGAGCGCGCAGTCCGTTGTGCGATAGAGATGATCGCCGGATTGCAGGTTCTCAACAGGGATCTGAGAGCACGGTTCGGCGAAGAGCTGCAAATGCATATCGGGATACACGCCGGTTCAGTCATCCTGGGAGGCGTTGAAACCAGGTCGCTGGTGGATTACACCGCCATCGGCGATACTGTCAACATCGCCCGCCGATTGCAGGAGTGCGCCGCGCCGGGGAAGATCCTGGTCAGCGACCGGGTATTCAAGGTCACGCAAACCATTTTCGATTACGACCGTCACCCTTCCATCGTCGTTAAAGGTATCCCTCAACCGCTCGATGGCTATCAACTGAAGGGTTTGAAAGAACAACCGACAAAGCGCAGGGGGATTGAAGGCTTATATGCGCCGATGATCGGTCGAGGCGCGGAGCTACGGTACCTTGAGGAATCAGCCAAAGGTCTGATCCAGGAGCGGCAGGGCAGGTTGATTATCATCAGCGGGGAAGCGGGAATTGGTAAGAGCCGGCTGATTGCCGAATTCAAGGACAGGAATGCCGGGCAGGAGTTGATTCTGATCGAAGGGCACAGCCTGACATATCGCCGATCTGCTTCTTATTGGATGTTCCAGGATCTGCTCAGAAACTACCTCAATGGTACGAACAAGTCTCCGAAAGCGCAGTTGAGAGAACGGCTGGTTGAAAAAGCTGTGGAACTTTTCGGGGAAGCTCACGCAAACGTCCTCCCGTTCTTAGAAAACTTGCTTTCCGTGCAGGGAACGGACTCGCTCACAGCACAACGCCTGGCGCTCCTCGACGCAGAACAAATCCGCCAGCAGACATTCGTGGCTGTCCGGGACCTGCTGAGAGCGGAAGCCCGCCGGAAACCCCTGGTCGTGATTCTGGAAGACCTGCATTGGGTAGATGAAACCTCTTTGGATCTGGTTCGATTCCTGATCCAGGGGATAGCGGTCGACCCAATTCTCTTGCTGGGTGTCACGCGCCCCATCGAAGAGGGCCATCTGGCTTCGTTGATTGACCTGGGAAGGAGACGTCTCGGAGAACGATGTTCGGTTCTGACGCTGACCGGGTTGAACGAGGAGCAGTGTCTGCAGCTTCTTGCGAATTTATTGGGAACAGACACATTATCCAGTCAGTTGAAAGGACCGATCATTTCCAGGTCAGGCGGAATTCCGTTTTATATAGAAGAAATCCTCCGCATGCTTATCGACCAACAACTTCTCTTCCAGAAAGAAGGGCGGTGGCATCTCAAAAGCGGTTTCGAGAACGCCGACCCGTCGATCCCGGAGACCTTGCAGGACCTGCTGATGGCCCGGATCGACCGCCTCGATCCCGATCAGCGGCTGGTGCTCCAGATCGCATCGGTCATTGGGAGGCAGTTCAACCTCGAACTGCTCGAATATTCCCTCCAGACGTTCGAGATAAAACGCCTCGATTTAGTAATTGCCGGTCTGGTGGAAAAAGCTTTTATTCTCCCGCTCCCAGGCGAGGGTCGTGAATACACCTTTCGCCATGTCCTGACCTCGGATGCCATCTACCGTACGCTCCTCCGCCGAGACCTCTCGAAGTTCCATACTTTAGTCGGGGAGGCTCTCGAGACCTTGTACGCTGACGAGCTGGAAAATCACGTGGAGATACTTGCTTCCCATTTCCTACGGTCACCGCGTCTCGATAAGGCTTTGCACTACCTGACGCTCGCCGGGGAGAAATCCGCCGGGGATTATGCCAATGATCAGGCTAACCGGCATTTCGCGGAAGCCAGGCATCTGCTGTCCCAGGTCGAGCACACACCGGAGCAAGCCCTGCGGGTTCTCGTTGGGATGGGGGATGTTTGCACTTTTGTCGGAGAATACGATCGGGCCAGAGAGAGCTACCTCGAGGCGCTGAAGGTGATCGAATCTACGCAGCCTTATGCAGACGTGAAAATGCACTGCGCAGTCCACCGCAAGATCGGGACGACCTATGAACGACAGGGAGAATTCGACCGCGCGCTCGAGCATCTTGTGGAGGCCAACAAGGCTTTAGGAAAGACAGCCTTTCTCGCGCCGGGTTCAAAGGCGGAGATATTGAATGACCTGGGTTGGATTTATTTCTTACGCGGGAATTTCGAAGAAGCGCAAAAGAATCTGAGGATCGGGTTGACCCTCGTGGAGGGCACGGGAGAATATAGAGTCCTTGCGTCGATCCACAACCGCCTGGGAGCCGTCGCTTATCAGAGGCGAGATTACGAAGCGGCTGCCAGCCACGTCCGGAAAAGTCTGGCGCTGAGGGAAGCGATCGGAGATCTCTCGGGGGTAGCGCGCCTGTACAACAATTTAGGCCTGTTAAGCCTGATGGTGGGGGACCTGCGCGAAGCAGAAGAGAATTTCTTCAGGAGCAGCGAGCTCCTGGAAAAACTCGGCGACGCCGAAGGAATCGCTCTCAGCAACATCAATCTCGGACTGGTGAAATACGACCGAGGCCAATTCGAATCTGCCAGAATATTCTTGGAGAAAGCGCGGGCGCTGGCGGACCAGATCGGCCACAGGTTTTTTGCAGCGCTCTCCCGCATGTATCTGGGACGTCTCAATACCTCTTTAAAGCAGTACGCGGAATCAGCCAGGTTGCTGACCGCCAGCATGACGCTCTTCGAGGAACTCGGCTCTCAGGACCACCAAATCGACGGGATGGGATACTTGGCTGAAAACTGCCTCGCCTGGGGCGATTCCGAGGGCGCGCTCCGGTGGAGCCAATCTATGGCGGAGGCGATCGCCAACGCTCAAGGATCTTCATCGATCACTTCCCTCCAGAAAGGACGCCTGCTCCGGATACAGGGCAGGATCGCCCGCCTGAGGAAAGATTATGGGCTGGCGCAGCAGCTGCTCACCGAAGGTTACGAGATTTTCAAGGCTTCCACCGAAAAAGTCGAGTCTGCGCGAACGCTCTGTGAAATGGGGTTATTGGCGAGAGAACAAGGAAAGGGCTTCGCCTCTCAGCAGATGTTCCTCGAGGCCCGTCTGCTCTTCCAGGAAATTGGCGCTGAATATGACCTGAGAGCCGTCGAAGAATGGCTCAGCAGCCCGGCTCTGAATGCAGTCTTGCCTAAATACAAGGCTGCATAGTTCCGTCCCGGATCACGGCAGTTGCAGCTCTGTCTGCGAGTTCACGCAGAACAACCCTTAACCGTCATAATCGTTCCAGTTCCCGGTCCAGGGTATGCTGCTCGACCAGGCTCCAAATTCTTCACGCCAAACAGAGAACTTTTCGGCGAACTCGGCGTCTCCAAAGGATCCGGCCCAGGCGCCGTAGCCGCCAGCCCAGGCACCGTAACCTCCCGCCCAGGCGCCATAGCCCCCGGCCCAAGCGCCGTAGCCGCCAGCCCAGGCCCCGTAGCCGCCAGCCCAGGCCCCGTAGCCGCCAGCCCAGGCCCCGTAACCTCCCGCCCAGGCGCCGTAGCCCCCCGCCCAGGCTCCGTAACCGCCAGCCCAGGCGCCGTAACCCCCCGCCCAGGCTCCGTAGCCCCCGGTCCAGTTTTCGAAATCGCCGCGGAGCCTGAACTCATCAGTCGTTTCATCGTAGTAGGAATACCCCTCGTAGTGCTGCGCCCCCGACAGGTCGGAGGAAATGTCCAGGCCGAGGTTCGCAGCGCCGGCGAGGTCTGTAAAAACCGCGTCTGGAGCATTGACCCGGCCTGCTCCTTGCTGCCACATGCTGTAGAGCGCACTGGTCGATTCGATGTCGATCCATGGGAAGGAGGTGACCTGGATGCGGTGTTTGATTTCGTCAGGGGTGAGGTCGGGGTTTTGCGAGAGAGTGAGCGCGGCAAGCCCGGTCACGACCGCCGCGGCCTGGGACGTCCCTGCCATCCAGATGTACTGACCCGGGTATCTGTTTTCCGGATGTTCCCGAGATACAAGGCTTTGGTTCAGCATCGTGGACACCATGTGCGCCCCTGGCGCAACCACATCCGGTTTGACAAACCCATCCAGGGTCGGACCGGCTGCGGAAAACGGCGTGATGTAGTCATCGCTCCAATCGTTCGGGGTATAGTTGTCTGTGAATGCGCCAACTGTGATGACATAAGGGTTGTTGCCGGGCACGCCGATGCTCATCGCTCCTGGACCTGTATTGCCCGCTGCAACCACGACCGTGATCCCCTGCGCCCAGGCCTGCATGACTGCCTGGTTCAGAGGGTCCGCCCAGTAGGGAGACTGCACCGTCGCGACCAGGGACAGATTGATCACATCGATCCCATACCGTTCTTTGTTTTCAATGACCCACTGGATTCCTCTGATCACCTGGTCGTAGGTCCCATAGCCATCTGTATTCAACACCCGCACACCGACGAGGTCTACACCCGGCGCGACACCATTCCACTCTCCATCTGCGCCGACCTGTGAGTTGGCGATGATCCCCGCGATGTGTGTGCCGTGTCCATTAGGATCGTGTGGGGTGCGCTTCCCGTCGACGAGATCGACCCAGCCGATGATCCGGTTCTGATTCCTGGGTTTGATCCCTTTCGTCAAACCTGGATGCCTGGCGATGCCGGTGTCGATAACAGCGACAGTCACCCCCTGACCGGTTGCGCCTCGCGCCCAGGCGACATCAGCCCCAATGACATCAGGGTAGTCTGTTGCGGGCACTTTCGTCTGCTTCCCTTCGCCAGCCGCACGGACGGGAGCGTTTGGGACGGCTGAGAGAATCCCTGCTGCCTGCCGAAGGTCAGGGATCGCGCTGACAGGGACGACCGCGGCCACGCCGCTGATAATGTCCAACCGGGAAGTGACTCGCCCTCCGTGAGACTGGACCCAATCAATGGCAGTCTCCATATCCGTCCCCTGGATGATGAGAGAGGCAACCCGACGATCGACGTGTGAGGGAATGAGAGTCAGCACAGCCAGCAGCACGATCGCTGCCAGCACAGAACTCACCCGGTAAATCCGCATGGACAGTTTTGCGCTCATTGGTTCACTCCTTCGCGAGCGGTCTGGCTATTAAGCGGCGAAGGCCTGGGAAAACCAGGCCTTCGAACCGAAATTAACGCAGCATCGCTGATCTCGGCGGCCTGGCAATCATAACCATCTTTGGGATGGTCTTAGACCCATGGCTTTGCGCCCCCGGTTTTCATCGGGTTAGCCTTTATCGGATCTCGACTTCATTTTAGCATAGTACTTAAGGGGGAGTCAACCAGCGCAGCTGACATTCTTGTTAGATTATTACCAATTTATTACTTTTTTCTAACTCACATCTCGGGTTGTTTTAGCATACTGGCCAGCCGGTAAAGATTACCCTGGGTGGTTCTCTCGCGTAATATCACAATCTGGGATTGCTCACGCCGCCGTCCCCGGCGGTGGGCACGCTACCTTTAGCGTCAATCACGATATAAAGTTAGGTGGATTGCATTAGATGACTCCGTCGAACATAACTCAGGACGTGTATGAGCATAGTCACCCTCACAGGTGACGAAATTCATTGTGAGAATAACTTCCAGAGTGGTAAACTATACCCCTGGGATCCGGTAATCAGACCGGTTAACAATCCTTGGATCGAGCATGGAAAAATCATGACTTTTAAAACCCGCGCGGAGGTGATCTGCGCTGGTTTTTTGACACCATCTATTAGAACGTCTAGGAGGTAGATATGTCTGAAAAGAAATGGGTGTATCTTTTCAACGAGGTGCAGGAGGCAGAGCGAGCTGTTGGAGGGAAATGGGATGACGTGCGGGCGCTATTGGGCGGGAAAGGTTCTGGCCTGGCAGACATGACCCGCGCCGGCGTGCCGGTCCCACCTGGTTTCACTGTCACAACCGAAGCCTGCAACGCTTATCTGGAAGCTGGCCAGAAATTTCCTCCGGGGATGTGGGAACAGGAATTGGAGGCGTTGCGCAAGATCGAACAGGCTACCGGGAAGAAGTTCGGTGACCCGAGCAATCCACTGCTCGTCTCCTGCCGGTCGGGCGCTAAGTTCTCCATGCCGGGCATGATGGACACGGTGCTGAACATCGGTATGAACGAGGAGACGGCAGCCGGGATGGTCAGGCTGACGGGCGACGAGCGGTTTGTCTACGATGCCTACCGCCGCTTGGTGGAAATGTTCGGAGAAGTCGTCCTGGGGATCCCCGATGAAGCCTTCGAAGGTCCGCTGCACGAATACAAATCCCGGAAAGGCGTGAAATCAGATCCAGAGCTGACCGCGGAAGACTGGAAGCATCTGGTCGAAGCGTTCAAGAAAGTCGTTCGAGAACACAAAGGGTTCGACTTTCCCCAGGATCCGTACGAACAGCTCCGGCTCGCCACGGAAGCGGTGTTCAAATCCTGGAACGGCAAGCGCGCGGTCGATTACCGCAATGCTGCCGGGATCCCACACAACCTGGGCACTGCCGTCAATATCCAGACCATGGTCTTCGGAAACATGGGCTGGGATTCGGGCACCGGGGTGGCATTCACCCGCGATCCTGCCACGGGGGAAAAAGAGATGTACGGCGATTACCTGATGAATGCCCAGGGCGAAGATGTGGTCGCCGGGATCCGCAACACGCAGAAGATCGCCCACCTCAAGGAAGAGATGCCGGAGGTGTACCAGCAGTTCCTGGATATTTGCGACAAACTGGAGCGCCACTACCGGGACATGCAGGATGTCGAGTTCACCATCGAAAAAGGGAAGCTCTGGATGCTCCAGACCCGGACCGGCAAGCGGACTGCGAAAGCCGCAGTCAAGATCGCGGTCGACATGGCGAACGAGGGGCTCATCACCAGGGAGGAGGCGCTGCTCCGGGTCCGCCCAGAAGATGTGGACACGCTGCTCCACCCGCAATTTGATCTGCGCGCCAAGCAGGCTGCAGAGCAGGAGGGTAAGTTATATGCCAGCGGCGTGAACGCTTCACCCGGCGCGGCCGTCGGGCAGGTCTACTTCGATGCAGATATGTCGGAACGCATGGCGAAAGAATCCGGTCAGGACGTCATCATGGTGCGCCCGTTCACCAAGCCGGACGACGTGCACGGGATGCTCGCCGCAAAGGGCATCCTGACCAGCGAAGGGGGCGCTACCTCCCACGCGGCAGTCGTCGCCCGCCAGTTTGGGGTGCCGTGCGTGGTCGGCGCAGCGATGATCCGGATCGACCTGGAAAAACGCCAGATGTCGGTCGACGGGAAAATCGTCCGGGAGGGCGATTGGATTTCGGTCGACGGGACGAGCGGCGAGGTGTTCCTGGGAAAGATCCCGACCATCGCGCCCTCGCTTGAAGAGCAGACCGATCTGCTGACCTTATTAGAATGGGCAGACGAGATCTGCGCCACCCCGGGCATCCGCAAGGCTCCCCCCGGCTGGCCGACCACCGGGCTTCAGGTGTGGGCGAACGCGGATTACCCGGCAGACGCCCGCCGGGCCAGGTCCTACGGCGCGGTTGGGATCGGACTCTGCCGAACCGAGCACATGTTCTTCGAACCGGAGCGGCTGCCCGTCGTCCAGCGCATGATCCTGGCGGAAAGTTCGGCGGAGCGCAGGGCGGCTCTGGATGAGCTGCTTCCCCACCAGCGGTCCGATTTTGAAGGCCTCTTCGAGGCAATGGACGGCTACCCCGTGATCATCCGCCTGATCGACCCACCCCTGCACGAGTTCCTGCCTCGGAGGAATCTCTCCTTGAAGAAGTCATCACCATGCGGGTCAGGGGTGAAACGGAAGGGCTTGCTGATAAGGAAAAATTGCTCCACAAAGTCCG
>Ga0073934_10002679_pt1 | contig 35891 bp, 27 predicted proteins | sample LarsenN4metaG_FD_76834 | JGI IMG/M metagenome (GOLD analysis project Ga0073934, IMG submission 76834) | Hot spring sediment bacterial and archeal communities from British Columbia, Canada, to study Microbial Dark Matter (Phase II) - Larsen... ... | reverse complement strand
ACCCGCTTGATCAGCACCAGCACGGCCTGGTGCGCGTGGAAAAAGAAAAACGTCAGGAAGAACCGGCTGATGGGATGGTCCACGTCAAGTCGTCCGCCGATGGACGACGCCGCATAGCCGACCATCGTTTTCGCAATCCCGTAGAACCCGATGGGCACGCGGCTCACCGCGTCCTGCAACAGTCCGATGCCCATGCCCAGCAGCAGCCCGGAAGCCGGGTTGCGCCGGCTCAGTCCGAAATAGAGGGTCACCAGAAGCGGCAATTCCAGCAGCGCTGCGTTCGGGTAGTACTTGGGCAGGAACGACTGCACCAGCACCGCCGCAAACGCCGCCACCGGCACCGTGAACGCACGGTACTGGTGCACTTCGATTTGCGGCTCGTATTGGACACGCAATGCCATGTCACGTAGGACAGGCCTCCAGGCCTGTCCGGCACAATTCGCAACTTGCCGCTCGGGGGACAGGCATTCAGCCTGTGCGCCACAACCGTTTACGGCTTCGCTGCCGTCGCTTCTGCTTCCTTCTTCTGCGGCAACTCTTGCCGCGTCAGCAGCACGAGCACTTCCTCCAGCCGGTCCAGCCGCGCCGCCGTCTTCACGCGGATCACCTTGAAGGGGTTGCCCTTCTCCGCGCTGGCCACGGTGCCCAGGGGCAGGTCTTTCGGAAAAATTTGGTCCTGGCCCGACGTGAGGATCGTTTCGCCGAAGGCGACCTCCTGGTCGTTGACGACGTATTTCATTTCCGCCAGGGGCTCGCCCGTGCCGCGCACCACGCCGTGCGTCCGCGAATTCTGGAGCATCGCGCCTACGCCGCTTTCCTTGTCGGTGATGAGCAGGATCAGCGAAGTCTTGCCGAAGGCTTCCAGCACCTTGCCGACCACGCCGTCGGGCGTGATCACGGCCATGTTTTTCCGCACGCCGTCCTTGTCGCCGCGGTCAATGTACAGCGTCCGGCTCGTCTCCGACGCCCCCGCGCCGATCACGCGCGCCGCGAGCATGGGCACTTCCGCATGGGCTTGCTGGAACGCCAGCAGCCCGCCCAGCCGGTCCGCTTCTGCCGCGCGGCTTTCCAGTTGTGCGATGCGCAGCTTCAGGTCGGCCAGCTCCTTGCGCAGTTGCTCGTTTTCCTTGCGCGTGCTGCGCAGGCTCACGTAGCTGTTCCATGCGCCGCCGATGCCGTCAATCGCCGAGACGCCGACCCGCTGGAACGGCGTCACTACGAATACCGCCCAACTGCGGATCAGGCGCACGTCGCCGCGCCGGATCTGCACTGCCAGCAACAGCACCTGCGCCAGCACTATCGTGGCCAGCAACACCAGCGGCCGTTTTACGGTGTGGATGACGCGCATGGCCCTTCTGAGGTTTGGCGCCGCTCGTGGCGCCGCTTCGCGGAAGGCTTTCTAGTCAATGCAGACCTGGCGCAGCAGGCGGAAATCGCTCAGCATCTTCCCCGTGCCGAGCACCACCGAGGCCAGCGGGTCGTCGGCGATGGAAACGGGCAATCCCGTTTCTTCCCGGATGCGCTTGTCGAGGTTCTTCAGCAGGGCCCCGCCGCCGGTCAACACGATCCCGCGGTCACTGATGTCGGCGGAAAGCTCCGGCGGAGTGCGCTCCAGCGCGATGCGGATGGCGTTCAGGATCACCGCCACGCATTCGGAGAGTGCCTCGCGGATCTCGCTGTCGTCAATGGTCACCGTGCGCGGCACGCCCTCGATCAGGTTCCGCCCTTTCACTTCCATGGTCAGCGGCTTTTCCAGCGGGTAGGCCGAGCCGATTTCCATCTTGATCTGCTCCGCGGTGCGCTCGCCGACCAGCAGATTGTACTTCCGCTTCAGGTAATGCATCACCGCTTCGTCCATTTCGTTGCCGGCCTGGCGCACCGAGCGCGAATAGACGATGCCGCTCATGGAAATCACCGCGATGTCCGTGGTGCCACCGCCGATGTCCACCACCATGTTGCCGGAGGGCTCTTCAATCGGCAGTCCGGCGCCGATGGCCGCGGCCATGGCCTGCTCCACCAGATAGACCTCGCTGGCCCGCGCGCGGTAGGCCGAGTCCTCCACGGCGCGCTTTTCCACCGGCGTGATCTCGCCCGGCACGCCGATGACGATGCGCGGGTGCACCAGCACGCGGCGGTTGTGCGCCTTCTGGATGAAGTAGGTGAGCATCTTCTCGGTGACTTTGAAGTCCGCGATCACGCCGTCCTTCATCGGCTTGATGGCCACCACGTTGCCCGGCGTGCGCCCCAGCATCTCTTTGGCCTCGCGCCCCACGGCCACCACTTCCCCGTTGGTCTTGTTAATTGCGACGATGGAAGGCTCGTTCACCACGATGCCCTTGCTCTTCGCGTACACCAGCGTGTTCGCCGTGCCCAGATCAATGGCCAGGTCCGACGAAAACAGGCTGAACAAGGACCGAAAACTGAAACCGTTCTTCATTCCCTCTTACCCATGGCCTTTCTGGCTGGAAACTTATTCGCTTGCCTTGCGCTACGGGATCACGATGGTGATGCGCTTGAACGCCATGCCGCCGCGGCGGTTCTGCCCGGTGATCAGGATCTGGTGCGTGCCCCGCGCCAGTGGCGGCGTGAAGTGCCGGAAGCGGCCGTCCGGCTGGATATTCCCCACCGGCTGGCCGCCGATCAGGAGGGTGGCTCCGGGTTCCGTCCGTCCGACAATCTCCACCAGGTTGCCGTGCACCTGCGGCTCGGAAATCTCCAGAAGCATCTCCTCAGCCTTGCCTTGTGCGGCGAGGGTAAACTTGTACGTCTCGCTGGGCTCGCTGACCCGCTTCTGCGCGTCCACCGCGCGCACAGCCCAGAAATAATCGCCGGCCGCGAGCCCCGTCACCTCCAGGCTTGTGCCGCTCGTCCGCCGCTCCAGCACCACGTTGGCAAACATCGAGGAGGTGCTGACCTTCAGCTCGTAGGCGGCAGCTCCCGTCACGCCCTTCCACTCAAAACGGACCGGCGTGCGCTTGGGGTCCTGGCCTGCCTCGCCCATGATCGGCTGGTACTGCGTCGGCCGCGTGGGTTCCGGCGGCGCCAGCACCTGCGCTTTGACCATGGGGCTGCCCGTGGTAAAGCTCACGCGCTCGTAGCGGCCCAGTTCCACGCGCTCGGTGCCGCGCTCGGTGCGCTGTTCCACCTGCGCCGTGCCCTGCGCCACGGTCAATTCGTGCTGCTTCGTTTCCGGGTCGCTGCGCACGGCCACGCGACTGTTTTCCCGCACTGCCGCGCGCGCGTTTTCGAACGACACTTCCGCGCGCGAGTTCGGCGCTTCAAACGTGCCGGTGGCCAGGTCCACCGCGCCGGAGCTGATGTGCACGCCCACTGTCGTCGAGCGATCCTGCGCGACCATGTTTTCTTCCACGGTGATCAGCGTGTCCGACTTCACCGTGTAAGTCGAGCCGTCCGGAAAGGTGATGCGCGCGAAGGAGTCGCCTCCGGTGCGGATCAGGTCGCCCTTGTCCAGTGTGGTGCCGGGGTTGGCCGCCGCCCACTGCACCGAAGTCACCTTCTTCACTTCCACCTTGCCGTCCAGGTTCACAAACCGCGCTTTGTTCGCGGTGGCTGCGAGACCCTCGTCTTTCTTGCCTCCCACGGTGTCGCGGAACTTCCGCCCCGCATCGGCGAAGTGGTCCGGGAAGATCAGGTAGAGCACGGCGAGGATGGTCGCAAAGACGGTCACCAGGTACACGGCCACGGTCTTGTAGGTCACCGTGGTCCAATAGACTTCTACCCGGTGCTTTTCCTTCCCTGGTTCTGTGTGTTGCTCGTCGGTCATCGGAAACCACGCCGCGCCTGCAATCTAGCACACCGCTGGCAAGCACACAACACACCGCGTTGCGCGTTTGCAAACAGACAATCCCCCGCGCCGCGGGATGCAGTCCGGTCTCCGCCCGCGTGCTCCTGCCGTCCTCTGCGACGCCCCGAGCAATGGGCATTGAGTGCTGCCGCAACCTCGCCTATAATGGCGGGTTTGGACTGACCCCACGGAGACGCATGGAATGCTGAAGATTTTTCAACGACGTGACCTTCTTGTGCGCATTTTTCTGGGATTCTTTGTCGGCACGGTCGCTATCGGCATGCTCGCTTATCTGGTCCCCGGTGGCCCGGCAGACATCGCCGAAAGCCCCTCCACCATCGCCTCCGTGGGCGGCCGCGAGATCACCCTCCCCGACATCAACCGCCAGCTCGACCGCATTTCCGGGCGGCAGTCGCTTCCTCCCGCCTTGCGTCCGCTCTACGCCCGCCAGGTGCTGGACCAGATGATTTTCGAGCGCATCCTCGAGCTGGAAGCCGAGCGCCTGGGCATCCGCGTCACCGACGAAGAGCGGGCCGACCGCATCAAGCGCCTGCTGTCCACGGTCTTCGCCGGCGACACTTTCATCGGCATGGAGCGTTACTCCGCCGAGGTCCAGCAGCGCTTCAACATGGGCGTCAACGAGTTTGAAGAACTCATCCGCGTCTCTCTGCTCGAGGACAAGTTCCGCCGGCTGGTCACCGACGGCATCACCGCCACGCCCGACGAGGTGCAGCAGGAGTTCCGCCGCCGCAACAACAAAGTGAAGATCGAATACGTCCTGATCAAGCCGGAAGACCTGGCGCCCACCATCGCCGCGAGCGATGCCGATCTCTCCGCTTACTTCGAAAGAAACAAGTCCCGTTACCAGCTCGGCGAGCGCCGCTCCGCGCGCTACGCCCTAATGGATTCAAACCAGCTCCGCGCTCGCGCCGGCGCCACCGAAGAAGAACTCCGCGCCTACTACAACGAGCACATTGACCGCTTCCGCATCCAGAACCGCGCCAAGGTCAGCCACATCCTCTTCAAGACCGTCGGCAAGACCGACGCCGAAATCGAAGAGATCCGCAAGAAAGCCGAGGGCGTGCTGAAGAAGGCCAGGGGCGGTGCGAAGTTCGAAGACCTGGCCAAGCAAAATTCCGAAGACACCACCAAAGACGCCGGCGGCGACCTAGGCTGGATCGTCCAGGGCCAGACCGTGCCGGAATTCGAACAGGCCGCGTTCTCGCTCCCCAAGGGCGCCATCTCCGACCTGGTGAAAACGCAGTACGGCTTCCACATCATCAAGGTGGTGGACCGCGAGACGGCGCGCACCCAGCCCTTCGAGGAAGTCCGCGCCACGATCCTGCCCATCGTCGCCGCGGAGAAAGCCGATCGCACCGCCAACGAAATTGCCGACCGCATGGCTGCCGCCGTGCGTCAGGGCGGCAACCAGCCCATCGAGCAGTTCGCCAGGCAGTTCGGGATCACCGTCGGCGAGACCGCACCCGCAGCCGCCGGTCAGCCCGTCGGCGAATTCGGCGCCAATCCCGAACTCGATGTCACTCTTTTCCGCCTGAACCGCGGCCAGCTCAGCATGCCGGTCAAGGTGAGCCAGGGTTTCGTGGTTATCACTCTGAAAGAAGTGCTGCCTGCTCGGCAGGCCAACCTGGAAGATGTCCGCGACAAAGTCCTTGCTGACTTCCGTCAAGAGAAGTCCGTCGAATTGGCCAAGTCCCGCGCCGAGGATCTCTCCAAGCGCGGCCTGGCCGGCGAGCCGCTGGCCAAGGCGGCCAAGGCCGTGGGCCTGGAGGCCAAGACCAGCGAGGCCTTCGCCCGCTCCGGCTCGCTCACCGGCGTGGGCAGCGCCCGCAAGGTCGCGGACGCTTTCTCCATGCCGCTGTTTCAGACCAGTCCGGCAACGGCCGTGGACGCCAACTGGATCGTGTTCCGCGTGGTCGAACGCGAAGACGCCAAGCCGGACGAGTTTGAGAAGCAGAAGAAGCAGATGGAGCAGGCCGTCCTGCAGAACAAGCGCTCCCTGGCCTTCGAGGCCTTCCGCGCTGCGCTGGAAAAGCGGATGAAGGACGACGGCAAGCTGCAGATGAATGAACAGAACATGAAGCGATTGTTGAGCCCTTCCTGATAGACCCTAACTATCTGACAATGAAGGATTTGCTGCACTAAACATTTCCCTTGCCTTCCCCCTTGCGCCGGGGTAGCATTTTTACGTCCGCAGCATTTGCCTCGTCGCCAGCGGGGCGCAGACCAAAAGCAAGGATCTTCCCCAGCCGCAACTATCGGCAGACAAACGAACCCGGTTGCGCGGAACAGGCCAAGCTGAACTGATAGATCAACGGTTTTAGATTCAATCACTTAGGGACCCGCATAACCACGAGTTCCGGGTCCCCAGGCCAGGCAGAATGCTGACGTTGCCCGGAGGCGAGCCATGCCCCAAAAGACCACATTGAAACGCAATGAATACCGCTGTGCTATCGAGCTGAACCAGAACGGCAAGTACTGTGTCCGCCTCAATGCCACTTTCAGCCGGAAGAACTGGCAGTTGGGTGTCTTCTTCCTTGCCGGGACCTTCGATCGCTCCATCAAGAAGCTGGAAGAGTCTCTCCAGTACCTTCAGCGAAACGAAGAGCGGCTCTGGTTCTGGAGCGTGGATCGCTCGGATGACCCCAACCTGACCGAAGAAATGCTCTGCGAGACGGGCTTGCGCCTCGACCGGAGGAAGCAATTCCCGCGTCGCGCCTCCAGCGTGCTGGTCTCCCCGGAACGGCCCGTGCCGGCCTTCCAGATTGCTCCGCTGCGCCGCGGCCTAGCAGAGTGCGTCGCCAGCCTGCGCTCCGCCGTGGCCAGTGACTAAGCGGAACCCAAGCGCATCTATGCCTTCGGGTTTGCCAGGCCACGAAATTGAGGCGGGATTTCTCCGTGGAAACAGCCTGGCGGGCTACTTTTCCCGAACAATAACTTCGCCCAAGCCGATCGACTGCTCGTTGAGCAGGATGCGGTATTTGTAGGCGCCCGGTTTGGTGCCCGGGCGAGCAGGGCCACTCAGCAGCCGCATCCCCGCCGGCGCCTGAAAGACGTTCGAGGCAAACGGGCACCGCTTGGGGTCGAACTCCACCTTCAGGCTCCCGGTGTCAGAGACCCACGCCACCTGCTCGCCGGGCGAGATGGCGATCACTTCCGGAAGAATGCCGACGACTACGACTTTTTCAGTCATGGTTGGCTGCGCCTCAAAATCAGCGCGGCGAAAAGATAGCACATCGCGCCAGGAAATCGTGCTCCGAAAGCGGCGGTTAGGTTGAATGCAACGCGACTGCATATTCCCTTGACGCTTCTCCGGCGGCGGCTTATACTTATGTTTGACTTTTCCAGGCGTATTGCAGAGTCGTACCGCTTCGCGCCGGGGAAAGACTGCATCAACTCCGGATCTTGCGGAGCGGAAGGACTCTGTCTGATGGCTATTGCTGAAGTCGCCCTGGGCCAGGAAAAACGAATCTCCTTCTGGCACTCGCTTCCTTTTCTCGTCGTCCACCTGTCGTGTCTCGCGGCATTTTACGTGGGATTCCGCTGGACCTACATCCTGCTCGCGCTGGCGCTCTACTATGTGGGCATGTTTTTTGTCACCGCGGGCTACCACCGCTATTTCTCGCACCGTTCGTTCAAGACGAGCCGCACCTTCCAGTTCCTGCTGGCCTTCATGGCCATGACCTCCGCGCAGAAGGGCGTGCTGTGGTGGGCGGCGCATCACCGCCACCATCACCGCTACTCCGACCAGGAGGAAGACCTGCACTCCCCGCTGCGCTTCGGTTTCTGGTGGTCGCACGTGGGCTGGATCCTGAGCGAGAAGTACGACCAGACACGCACCGAGCTAATCGGCGACTTCGCCAAATTCCCCGAGCTGCGCTGGCTGAACAGGTACCATCTGGTCCCGCCCATTGCGCTGGCCCTCGTGCTGTTTCTGATCGGCGGCTGGGGCGCGCTGATCTGGGGCTTCTTCATCCGCACGGTGATGCTGTGGCACGGCTCGTTCACCATCAATTCGCTTTCCCACGTCTTCGGCCGCCGCCGCTACCCCACCACGGACACCAGCAAGAACAACTGGTGGCTGGCCCTGGTCACCATGGGCGAGGGCTGGCACAACAACCACCACCACTACATGGCTTCCGCGCGGCAGGGATTTTTCTGGTGGGAGATTGATTTCACGTACTACGTGCTGAAGGCGCTCTCGTGGTGCCGCATCGTGTGGGATCTGCGGCAGCCGCCCGCGGAAATTCTGCACGCTCCCGCCAGGGCATAGTCTCTGCGTAGGGGCACGATTTGGTTCGGGTTCGCTCACCACAAGTATCGTGCCCCTACAGTTGCTTCACTGCCGCGACGATGTGTGGCGCGGAAATTCCGAACACATCCAACAACTCATCCGGCTTGCCCGAACGCGGCAGGCCCGTCACCGCCAGCCGCTTCGCCGCGCTCAACACCCCGCCCGCTTCGGCCAGGGCGCCAATCACCGCTTCGCCCAGCCCGCCTTCGGGGTAGTGGTCTTCGACGGTCACCACGCGCCCGGCCGTGGCCCGCACATGCGCGCCCAGCGCCGTGGCGTCAATCGGCTTCACGCAGTAGAGATCAATCACGCGCACGCTGATGCCCTGCGTTTTCAGTTCCTGATGTGCTTTCAGCGCCTCGTGCAGCGTCACACCCGCGGCAATCACGGTGGCGCGGTCATGGGGGCTTTCCCGCACGACTTTGAATCCCGGCACCGGAAATGTTTCTTCATTGGGGTAAATCACCGGCGTCTTCGGCCGGCTGGTGCGCACGTAGCAGATTCCCGCGCGCCGCGCGGCGGCTTCCGTGAGCCGCTCCGCCGCCACAGCGTCGGAGGGATAGAGCACCGTCGCGCCCGGAATCGCGCGGAACATGGCCAGGTCTTCCAGCCCCATTTGCGACGGCCCGTCTTCGCCGATGGAGACTCCGCAGTGCGACCCGCACAGATTAATATTGCTCCGGCTGACCGCGGCCATGCGGATCTGGTCGTAGGCGCGAGTAAGGAAGCACGCAAAGCTGGCTACAAACGCCGTGTGCCCGCGCGCCGCTAGCCCCACGGCCACGCCCACCATGTTCTGCTCGGCGATGTAGCCCTGGAAGAACCGCTCCGGATAGGCCTTCCCGAAAATCTCCGAGAACGTCGAGTTCTGCACGTCGCCGTCCACGGCCACCAGCGTCGGGTTCACCGCACCCAGTTTCTTCAGGGCCGTGCCGTATGCCTCGCGCGTGGCCACCTGTTGCCCCGGCTTGTACGCCGGCGGCTCCGGCGCGGGGAACTCCGCCGGTTGCGGCAGCGCCGGCCGCGCGCTGGACCTCCGCTCGATGGCCGGAGGCTCTTCCGCGCCGCCCAGCTCCGCAATCGCTCTGGCCAGATCGTCTCTGGAGAGCGCTTTGCCGTGCCAGCCGTCCTTGTCGGCAATGAAACTCACTCCGTGGCCTTTCTCCGTGCGCGCAAGGATGGCCTGTGGCTTGCCTTTTGTAGCGATAGCACGGTTGAGGGCGGCCAGGATGGCCTCCATGCTGTGCCCGTCAATCACTTCAGCCTGCCAGCCCTGCGCTTCGAACTTCCGCCGGTAAACATCGGCGTCGTGCCGATACATCGTGCGGTCGCTCTGCCCGAGCGCGTTAACGTCCACGATGGCGGTCAGGTTGTCCAACCCATAGTGTGCGGCAAAGGCCGCCGCCTCCCAGACGTTGCCTTCCGCCATTTCGCCGTCGCCCAGCAGCACGTAGACGCGCGCGCTGTTCTTTTCCAGCTTTGCCGCGCCGATGGCCAGCCCTGCGCCCACGCTCAGCCCCTGCCCCAGCGATCCTGTGGCGGCATCCACGCCCGGCACCAGCGGCGTGGGGTGGCCTTCCAGTTCGCTGGACAAGTCGCGCAGCGTCAGCAGCCGCGCCACAGGGATTGCCCCCGCCTCGGCCAACGCCGCATAGAGCAGCGGCGCCGCGTGCCCCTTCGAGAGCACGAAGCGGTCGCTGGTGGCCGAGTTCGGGCGCATCTTTTCGAAGCGCATCGCATGGAAGAAGATTCCCGCCACTAGGTCCGCCGCGGATAGGCACGACGTTGGATGCCCCGAGCCAGCCTGCGTGGTGGCACGAAGAGAGTGGATGCGCAGCAGCCGGGCTTTCTCGCGGATCAATTCAATGCTGGCAGACATCGGCGCTCCCTTCGGGCTCGCGGCCATCCCTGTTCTCCTGTGTGATACGACTGAGCGAAGCGGAATTGTACTGGATTTTCCCCGGGTCTTGTAGCTCTGAGGGGCGAACACATAGGTTCGCCCCTACGGGCCGGTTCTGTGGTGGTGAAGGGCGAACACATGGGTCCGCCCCTACGTGCCAGTTCGGCAGGCCATTTTGACGGTTGACCCCGCCCGCCTCGATTAGAGACACTAGAAGTGCCGCCGGGCGGCCGTTTACCCCGAGCGCAAGCGAGGGGTGCCGCCATCCTGTGCGGGTCCGTGAACCTTTCTGTCGGGAGTCAGCCACGGTCCAGCCAGAAGCCCGCTTAGACTTCGAGGTGCAAACAACATGAGCGATCTCCTGAAGGAATTGATTCCCCCAACACGGTTAATGTTGACGCCCGGGCCGTCCTGTGTAGACCCGCGCGTTTACCGCGCCATGGCCACGCCAATGGTTGGCCACCTGGACCCCTGGTTCAAGAACATGATGGACGACGTCCAGGCTATGCTGCGCTTGGTGTTCCAGACCGAGAACCGCGTCACGCATCCGATTTCCGCCTCCGGGTCGGGCGGCATCGAGGCCGCGGTGTTCAATCCGCTCGAGGATGGCGATGAGGCCATCGTGTGCGTCAACGGCTTCTTCTCCGAGCGCATGGCGGTCATAGGCGAGCGCACCACCGCCAAGATCCACCGCGTCGAGGTGCCTTACGGCAGCACCGTGGATCCCGAGGAGGTCCGCCGCGTCGGCAAGGGCCGCAAGATTAAGTTTGTCGGCCTGGCCCACGGCGAGACATCGTCCGGCGTGGTGCAAGACATTGACGCCTACCGCAAAGTCGCCGACGAACTGGGCGCCATGCTCGTCGTGGACGCCGTGGCCACCCTGGCGGGCATGCCGCTCGACGTGGACAAGCAGCGCATTGACATCTGCTTCAGCGGCTCGCAGAAGGCGCTCAGCGCTCCGCCGGGCATGGCGCCCATTACCGTCAACAACCGCGCCGAAGAGGTCTTCCGTTCGCGCAAGACCAAGGTGCAGAGCTGGTACTTCGACCTCACCACCGCGCTGAACTATTGGGGCAAGGAGCGCCTCTATCACCACACCCCGCCGATCTCTCTCATCTACGGCATGCGCGAGGCGCTGCGCCTGGTGCTTGAAGAAGGCCTCCAGGCCCGCTGGGAGCGCCACCACCAAAACCAGCAAGCGCTGGTGGCTGGCCTGGAAGCCATGGGGCTTCAACTCATGGTGAAGAATGCCAAGGACCGCCTGATCACCGTCACCGCTGTTTGCATCCCGCCGGGCGTGGACGACCTCAAAGTCCGCAACCAACTGCTCGACGAGTTCAACATCGAAATTGCCGGCGGCTTCGGCCCGGTGAAGGGCAAAATCTGGCGCGTGGGGTTGATGGGCTACTCCAGCCAGCGCAATCACGTCCTGCTGCTCCTGGCCGCGCTGGAAAAAGTCCTGCTCGACCAGGGCTTCCACGTGCCAGCCGGCGCGGGCGTGGGCGCTGCGGTGCGCTCGTACCTGCAGCCCCTCCCCGTCGGCGCCAAGTGACGCCAGAGCTTTCTCATAGGGGCGACTGGAAGGTCGCCCTGCATGAATTCTCATGTCGGGGCGCACCTGAGCGTGGGCGCCTTTTCCAACACGCTACTCAGGTGCTCCATGACGCGCTCGGCGAGGGGAACTGTGCCTGCTTCAATCGCTAACACGGGTGCGATGAGCGAATTCGTCCCCCCGTTCGAGGTGCCCTCCAAGCTGACGGACCAAACCTACCACTGCCGCTTCTCGCACATGTGGAACGGCATCGCCACGCGCCACAGCGACACGATTGACTGCAAGTTCTTCGTGGAGGGTCGCGGCGTGGTGCTCGGCCTGGCCCATCCGGCCTTTGTCGAATTCCGCGCCCGCTGCGGCCGCGACCTCCGCGACCGCGAAGCCAGCTTCATCGCCGCCCAGGCCCTCCGTGAACGTCTTGAACAGGAAGAAGAACACACCCTCTACGACGTCTCCGCCGCCGACGTTCTCCGCATCATTGATTTGCTTGGAATTCGCTGAGTGCCGTGCCCGTAGGGGCACGATCCCGAAGCTTCGGGATCGCGCCCCTAGCTAGGCGTCCGAAAGTGACTCATCAAACCCGGAAGGCTCCGGCAGTTCCTCGGCCTCCAGGATCGCCTCGCAGTCCAGGCATTCCACGTACTCCGCGTCCTGATCCTTGGCGATCAGCCGCTTCCTCGAGTGTTTGCACTCAGCCGCCTCAGCCATAACTTGCACTCAACAGCCAGTACTCGCGATGAGTCTGGAAAGCTCTTTCTCTTTTGCTCTTGCCCAAATCGTGGATCCTGAATCCTGTTTCCTTCTACTCAGTCTCCTTCCGCATGATACATCTCCAGCGACGGATGCCGCAGCCCGTGCCGGTGGATGAAGAAGATTACGACGAGGAAAGAAATCGCGCCGAGCACCAGGACGCCGGTGGCCACTTGCAGGCCCACGCGCAGGTCGTACATGTCGCTGACGCGGCCCACCGCCAGCGGCCCGGCGGTGCCACCGACGAGCTGCGTCACAAACATGTAGATGCCCACCGACGTGGCGTGTGCGCGCCGCGGCATCATGTCGTGGATCACCGCGGTGACCGGCCCGTGATACCAGGACATGAAAAACACGGCGATGAAGAGCCCGATGACCACCATCCCTTTTGTCTCGGTATAGATGGCCCAGAAGATGAACGGAGCGGCCGCAAACATGCCCACGATGATGCTGATGATCCGCCCGTAGTGCAGCCGCTTTTGCAGGGCATCCGCCACATAGCCGCCCACCAGTACCCCTCCCACCAGCGACAGCACGCCGATCGTGCCCAGCAGCACTCCGGCCGTTTTCGCGCTGAACTCCTTCTCCCGCTCGGCAAACGTGGGTCCCCAGGTGATGAAGGAAAGTGCCGCGGACGTAAGCAGCACGCCGCACAGGTTCAGAGCCACAAACGCCGGCACGCGGAGCAGGTGCAGCAGGGGCACGACTTCGTTCCGCGGCCCGCGCGGCGGCTCCTCCAGCCGCAGCACGATCAGGCCCAGCAGCAGTCCAGGTATCCCGACCACGAAAAACGCCGGCGCCCAGCCGTACTTCTCCCCGATGATCCCGCCAAAGGCCTGCCCGGCCGCGCCGCCCAGCAGCATCCCCGCAGCGAAGACGGCCTGCGCCCGCGCTCGCGACGCCGCCGAAAACGCTCCGGAAATCATGGACTGCGCCGCCGGCCCGTAGGCCGCCTCGCCCACGCCCACGAAGGCCCGGGCAAGCAGCAGAGTGCCAAAGCTCCCTGCTGCGCCGGAAGCAAACGTAGCCAGGCTCCACAGCACCACGCCGGCCGCGATGATGCGCGTCCGGCTCATGCGGTCGGCCAGCACCGCGAACGGGATGGTCGCCGCGGAGAGCACGATTTGCAGCGCCGCCTGCAGCCACCCGAGCTGCGTATCGCTCACCCCAAACTCCAGTTTCAGCAGCTCGTAGAGCGGTAGAATCACCGTGCGGTCGGCGAAGTTGACAAAATTGATCAAGGCGAGTATGGCGAGTACTCGGAGCTGGTACCGGCTGAAGGCGCTGGAATGCGGCTCCATGAACGAAGGGTCTATCTCGCTGTCCGGCGCGCCCCGCGGTTCGGCGCGACTCCGGGTGACCGCATTATACAACGAAGGAGTCGCGGCTCCCGCCCGGCCTTCTGCCGCTTTGAACCGATTGGGGGTCGCAACGCGGCTGTGCTAGAGTAACGGCGCAAGGATGTGTCCATGAACACCAAACCCGCAACCAACCACTCCGGACTCCCGCCGGAAAAGCTCCGCTGGCGCTGCGACCCCTCCCGCATCCCCTGGGAGACCACCGCCCAGGCCGCGCCGCTGGAGGGCGTCATCGGGCAGGACCGCGCCATCCGCGCCCTCAAGATGGGCGTCGAACTCTCCGCGCCCGGGTACAACATCTTCGTCTGCGGGCTGGCCGGCACCAGCCGCGGCGGCATGATCGCCCGCATGATCGAAGAACTCGAGCCGGCCACGCAGCCCTCCCCCGACCGCTGCTACGTCAACAACTTCAAGAATGCCGATCGCCCGCGCCTGCTTACCTTGCCCCGTGGGATGGCCAACGCATTCAAGAAAGACATGCAGTCCGGCATCGAGTTCCTCCGCCGGCGCATTCCCCAGGTCTTCGAAGGCGAGCCCTTCCAGCGCCAGAAGACGCGCATCGTGGAGCGCTTTACCGCGCGCGAAAAGGAATTGATGGACGACTTCACCCGGCGCATCGCCCGGGAACAGTTCGCGCTCGGCCGCATGCAGGTGGGTGCCGTGGCCCTGCCGGAGATTTTCCCCGTGCTGGAGGGCCAGATGGTGCCCATCGAGGAAATCCCCAAACTCGTCCAGGAAGGCAAGCTGGAGACCGGCCTGGCCGAAGACCTGGAACGCAAGTACGACCAGTTCCGCCAGGAGTTCACCGTCGTTTACCGCAAGACCCTCACTCTTTCCCGCGAACTGGCCAGCGAGATGAGCTACCTAGAGCAGGAAGCCGCCTCGGTGCTGGTGGACGGCGTCATCGAGGAGTTGAAAGAAAAGTATCTGGGCACGCAGGTCGCCGAATACCTGGAAGAAGTCCGCCACCACATCCTCGACAACCTCGATCCCTTCAAGGAACGCGAGGGCGAGGAAGAACAGCATTCACCCGAAGGCGAGGCGCGCCCCACAACCTCCACCGAGCGCGATCCCTTCCGCGTGTACGGCGTCAACGTCATCCTGGCGCACACCCCGGAGGAATCCTATCCCGTCATTTTCGAGACCACGCCCACCTACCCCAACCTTTTCGGCACCATCCAGCGCTCTTACGATGGCCGCGGCGGATACACCTCCGACTTCATGGATCTGCGTGCCGGCTCGCTGCTCCGCGCCGATGGCGGCTTCCTGATCATGTACGCGCTGGACGCCCTCACCGAGCCCGGCGTCTGGAAGACTCTCAAGCGCATGCTCAACCACGGCAAGCTCGAAATCCAGCCGCTGGAACTTTTCTTTCCCTTCTCCAGCGCGGCGATGAAGCCGGAATCCATTGACGTCAACGTCAAGGTGATCCTCATCGGCGACCGCGAGATGTACGAGCTGCTCTACGAGTACGAGGAGGACTTCCGGAAGATTTTCAAGGTCCGCGCCGAGTTCGACGAAGAGATGGTGATGAACGACGAGGTCATCCACCAGTACGGCGGACGCCTGAAGAAACTCAGCCAGGATGAAAAGCTCTGCCCCTTCGACCGCACCGCCGTGGCCGCCATGATCGAATACGGCGTGCGCCGCGCCGGGCGCCGCAACAAAGTCACCGCGCGCTTCACCGAACTGCTGGACATCGCCCGCGAGGCCTGCTACATCGCCCGCGAAGCCGGCGACACTCCCGTCACCTCCGCCCACGTGCGCAAGGCCCTGGACGCCAAGATCGAGCGCCACAACCTCTACGAAACCAAGATCAGCGAGATGATCCAGGAAGGTGTGCTGCTCATTGACGCCACCGGCGCGCGCATCGGCCAGGTCAACGGCTTGAGCGTCTACGAAATCGGCGGCTACTCCTTCGGCAAGCCGGTGCGCATCACCGCCTCCGTCGCCCTGGGCAAGGCCGGCATCATCAATATCGAGCGCGAGTCCAATCTCTCCGGCCGCTTCCACGACAAAGGCGTGCAAATCCTGGCCGGCTATCTCCGCGGCAAATTCGCTCAGGACAAGCCGCTCTCGCTTTCCGCCAGCATCTGCTTCGAGCAGTCCTACTCCGGCGTGGACGGCGATAGCGCGAGCTCCACCGAAATTTACGCGCTGCTCTCCGCGCTCTCCGGCCTGCCGCTGCGGCAGGAAATCGCCGCCACCGGCTCGGTGAACCAGCAGGGCGATATCCAGCCCATCGGCGGAGTGAACCAGAAGATCGAAGGTTTCTTCGAGGTTTGCAAGCTGAAGGGGCTCACCGGCCAACAGGGCGTCATCATCCCCGTCGAAAACGTCGAAGACCTGATGCTGCGCGACGACGTCATCGAAGCCGTCGGCCAGGGCCAGTTCCACATCCTTCCCGTGGCCTCCGTGGACGAGGGCATCGAAATCCTTACCGGCGTCAAGGCCGGCTCGCGCGGCCCCGACAGAAAATTCGAAGACGGCACGGTGTACGCACTGGTGGACTCCCGCCTGCGCGCCCTCGCCGACACCATGAAGGAATACGAATAATCAGGAGGTGCCTGAGGGGCGGACGTGAGCGTCCGCCCCGGTGAGGCCAGCACGACGCTCATTGCGCCGGCGCTACGTACCCCTGCCGGACGCGAACGCGATAACCGCCCTTCTTCTTCGGCGCAATCACGCGCCCCTTCTCGTCCACCACCTGCACTTCAATGTGGTGGAATTTCCCGTCCCGTGCGCGCGGCGCGAATCCCAGGCTGTATGTATGCCGCACCGCCGCGGAAATCTCCCGGTAGATGCCCTCGAAATCCAGCGCATTCTGCGGAAAGTAGGCGCGACCCCCTGTCAGTCGCGCCATCTCCTCCAGGTCCCGGTCTGCCTGCTCAAAACTTAATTGCCCAAGTTCGTCCACCGGCGGCGTCTTCGTCTTGCGGAACTCCCGCAAGCTCCCGCCCAGCGCCACCGGAAACACAACCACTTCGCTCGCGCGCAGTTTCTCTGCCAGCGTGTCCCACTGCCGCGGCTGTTGCGTATCGAGTCCGGTGGTGAGCGCCACCAGCGCCTTGCGCCCCGTCACCGGCCCCAGCCAGTCCAGCGCCGTCGCAACACTTTTGAAAAAATGCAGCTCCGCCGGCCCCAGGCTGAAGGGCAGTTCCGTCAACTCGCGGCGGATCACGCTTCGGTTTTGTGTGAAGCTTTCCACCACGCGGGCGGACTGGTCGTAGGTCGCCAGCGCCACCCAGTCCTCCGCCCCCAGCCCCTCAAGCAGCGCGCGCACGGCGGCCACGTGCTGCCGGAAAATCAGGAGCACCGCCGGGCTCGTCTCCACCAGCACCATCACCATTGCCGGTGTCTCCACCGGCGCAAAGTACGTGATCGGCCGCTCGACGCCTTCCTCCAGGATGCGGAAATTTTCGCGCTTCAGGTCGCGCACAAAATTCCCCCGCGCGTCGGACACCGCAACATCCACGTTCACCACCTCCACGCGCACTCGGAGTTGCGTTGCTGGCGTGGCCTGCTGGGGATGTCGCGGGGGTGGTTGAGGATGTGCCGCCGGCGCAAAAGGCATCACTGCGGCCGTGAGGAGCAGCGTGCCGCGCAGAAAACTAATCAATGAAGCCATCGAAATGCAGGCCGTCCGGACCTTTCCACCACCCGCCGTAGGCCGTGTGCAGGTAGCGCTGGAGCAGGGCGGGCGGCAGGCGTTTCCTCCACTCGCTCACCCGCGTGGCTGTCGAGTTCGCTGTTCCCGGCGTGCTCTTCACCTGCTGCTCGATGGCCTCCCCTTGCGCGTCCCATTGGATGCGGGAAAGATCCGCGTAGCTCAGCCCGCTGAGGTCCGCTGCCAGGCGCGCTCGCGCGGCGGCAAACTTGTGCTCCCCGGCCAGCCCGCTCGTTGCCGGATTCTCCGCCTTCGATGCCAGCTGCCGGACCATCTCCCGCAGCGTGGTCTTGCGAGGCGCCACGACCAGCAGTTGCGGAGTCACGCCGATGTACTGGAAGCGTTTGCGGGGCGCCCCCGTCCGCGCGTCTCTAAACGAAGTCGTCACGGAAAGATACGTCACCTCGCCCTCGCGGTCTTCGCTGTGGATCTCTTTGCTCAGCAGCACGCGCAGCAGTTGCAGCACCTCTTCCGGCTTGCGGATGCCCGCCGCGTAGAAATTGGCGAATGGATCCATCCCCAGGTCGTCCGAAAACGAGGCCACCTGGCCGGTGAACAGCCCCAGTGCCTCCGCTACGCTCATCCCCATCGCGGTGGCCGCCATGCTCTCGATGCCTTCAACCACGCCGGCCTGCTGCGTCGCAAAAACCGCTTCGGCCGCCTTCCTCACCAATTGGTAGAGCGCCAGGAAATCGAATCGGTTGACTGCGTAGCTCACCATTCCCGCCGGGGCTGCCGCCAGCGTCGCGAAGCTTGGCGCGCTCTCGCCCACCAGGTCAAAGGGTCCCCCGGGCGAAGTGTCGCCCAGCACCGCCATCCGCGTGCGCGTGGCATCCGCGGCAAAGGTCAGCCCGCCGCAGATCGCGCGCAGTTTCTCCAGCCCCAGCGCTTTCATTCCTGCCTGGGCGTCGAAATCTTTTGAGATCGGCAGCCCGGCCGGCGTCAAGTCGGGTGTGCGCATGAAAAACTCGAAGGACGCTTGCTCCCCAGTGATCCGCCGCGCCTGCTGGTAGTCCGCCACATCGCGCAGTGCGGGAGTCGCGTCCGAATTCTCCAGCCGCAGGAGCAGCTCTTCCAGCACGTCCTTCCTTCCGGCGCGGAGGAAGTAGTTCCCGGCAAACGCCCGGTAGTACGTCTCTTTCGATCCGGCCACCGATTCCAGCTTGGTGTGCCCGAATGCCGAGCGCGTGATTTTCGGCGGCGTGGTTGTGTCGCTCGCTTCCAGCTCCAGCAGCGACTCGACCAGCGCCTTCTTCCCAGTCGCGTCGTAGATCAGGAAGCTATTCTCCGCGAGCAGCGGCTTCTGTGTGGGGCCCGGAGCCGCAAGCTTCGGCGTCGCTTGCCCCCGGTTTGCCGTGCCGAAGACGAGCGGGTTTTCCAGTAGCGAAAGCAGCGCATTCTGCGTCAGCGCCGCCGTCAGCTTGTCTTTGGCGTCGCGGGAGATTTCCGCAAACATGGCCTCCCGGGCCGGCGCGAACTCCGGGTCCGCCCACATCCGCAGCAGCGGGTTGGTGCCGCGCGCGGCCTCTGTGGAGGCTGCGCCACGCCAGTACATGTAAAATGTGGTGGTAGCCGGCAGACGGTCGTCCAGCCGCGCGTTCTGCGCCGCAACCGGAGCCGCAAGTATTCCGACCAGACAGGCCAGCAGGCAGAATCTCTTCACTGTCGCGCTCCTTGATTTCTACAGATCATACGCTACCCCGCGCCGCGCCCAAATGCTTTGGCGAACCGCGCCGCGAAAAAGAAACGGCCCTGCGCCAGCAGGCACAGGGCCGTTGCTCCTGTTCAGAAATTGGTTACTGCCGCGGCTGGCCAGCTTCCTTGGGCGTGGAAAGGTAGCCCACCGCGCGGTCTTTGGAGACCTCGAACACCACGATCTCGTACGGCGGGCGCGCCCCGCGCACGTAGAACTGCACCGGCTCGTTCACCGTCTTGTCTTTCTTCTCGATGCGCCGGTCGTCGGCGATCACGTCCATCGTGAACTTGTTCTTCTTCACGTCCACTTTCTTCAGCGCCACCTGGATGGGCCCCACGCGCGACGGCGTATTCGATTTGCGCAGGTCGAATTCGAAGATGTTGCGCTCGCCCACGCGCTTGAGCGCCTCGAGTTCCTCGTGGTTTCTGGCGATCAAGCCGCTCATCACGTCCATGTCGCCGATCTTGCGCTCCAGCTTGCTCTTGGTGGCCTCCAGGTCTCTGCGCGTCGCCTCGATGTCCGTCTTCGCGCCGGCCAGCCCGCCGGACACCTCGCCCAGCTTCTGCGCGCTCTCCTCGGCCTTCTGCTTCACTTGCCCGATCTGCGCCGCGAGTTCCTCGCCCGCCAACTTTTGTTCCTTGCGGATGGTCTGCGCCAGCGCCCTGGCGCGCTCCAGTTCTTCCTTGGTCAGCCCCAGCTTCTCGGACGTGACTTTCAGTTCGCCATTCAAGTCCGCAATCTGGCCGTTGGCCTGCTCGAGCTGCTTGGCCAGCAGGTCAGTGCGCTGGTTCGCTTTCTCCACTTCGGCTTGCAGCGCCAGCTTGGCCTGGTAGTCCGCGAACAGCAACCACCCGATCAGCACAAAAACCACGACAAACACCACCAGGATCCACCGCGGCGTGGCCGCACTTTCCAACTCGTAGTGCTCCTGCTGCGGAGCATTGGGGGACGTACTCATTGAACCTCCTTCAGGGATAGGCACAAATGTCTATCAGTGCTACTGCATAGGATTATGTCCCAGCAGGAATAGGTTGTCCACGCCTAGCCCGGATTTCTCGCCAGGATGTTGCGCTCTGAGCTCCGGAGGAGCGACAGATTGTTAGCCCATGGCGTCAGCCCTTGGTTGCTGCCTCCCTCCCTCCGGGAGCCCCGCAGGGGCGAGAGAAAAGAGCTTGTGTTCGGGGCCTATCTTGCGCCCTTTCAGGGCTTATTCGCCATCTTCCCTCCTGACCCTGGGCTTGCGCCCTGGGCTATGGTTGTTGCGCGCCTTTGGCGCTCGGCTTGGTGAGAAATGCGGGCTAGGGGCGTTTTTCCGCGCGCCGAGCGGCTCAGGGGCTTTCCGTCCTTGGCTTCTCTACTCGTCTACTTCCTTATTTTCTTCTTCCCCTCGGCCATCTGGCCTCGACGGTTGTGGTCAGCCCGCCGCGCGGCGTGAACTCCCCGCGCACCACGCACCATTCTGGCCGGGTCGCTTGCACGATATCGCGCAGCATGCGGTTCACCGCATTTTCGTAGAAGATGCCCAGGTTTCGGTAAGCCAGCAAGTACAGCTTCAGGGCCTTCAATTCGAGGCACTTTTTCTTCGGGACGTACTGGATGGTGATTGTGCCGTAGTCGGGCAGGCCGGTCTTCGGGCACACCGAGGTGTACTCCGGAAAGCGCACGGTAATCTCGTAGCCGGGAAACTGGTTTGGCCAGGTGTCCAGTCTGGGAAGTTTCGCGCCGATTCCCGCCGCAGCGTGTTGCGCCGTGTAGTCGGGCATCATTTCTCCTCGTCCTTATTCTACACGCACCGCCTGCTGTTCCGTGTTCACGATCCACCGTTCACTTTCCGCGCGTCGCTGGCCCGGTTGCCACCCTCACATCTGTTCCCGTATGCTACTGTCGCACTGGCCAGCCGGGAGGCTTGCGCGTCTTGCTGTGCCCAACGTGCCATAGCTCGTCCACGCGCCGTTCGCAACGCCGCGGCTTCCGCGACGGCTTCTGGAGCCTGTTTGGTCTGCGCCCGTGGCGCTGCCGCACCTGCGGCGAGCGCTTCTTCGGCTGGCGGGTGCCCGCCGGCTACGTCATCTACGTCCATTGTTCCCGCTGCGGCAATCTCGATCTCCAGCGCGTTTCTCGCGACCGCGTGGTCGAAGGCGTCTTCATCGGCATGCAGCGCATGCTTCACTTTCCGGCCTATCGCTGCGACGCTTGCCGCCGCCGCTTCTTTTCGCTGCGTCCCTATCGCCGCATCGCCGCCCTCCGCCACGAACCCGTCCCCAGCGAGCCTGCCGACTCTGTCAACCTCGACCAGCAGTAGGCTTGGCGCCCGAAACTCGATTCTCTCGCGTAGCTGAACCCAGAGCACTGCACGCGGCCACGGGTCGCCTTGACGAATCTGCCGCCCGCACGCTATAAAATAATGTCGTTCCTGGCGCGCTTCGGCTTCTCCCGCGCGCAAATGCAGGTTTCTCGCTCCTCTTGGGCGGTATCGTCTAGGGGTTAGGACGCCAGATTCTCAATCTGGAAACCCGGGTTCGATTCCCGGTACCGCTACCAACCTTCCCTTCCGGGTTCTCCGCCTCCGACGGACCTCCGTCCTTCCTGCCGAAGAACTCCGGGATTCCCGGTACCGCTAGCAAGAATTTCGCAGCGCCGGCAACCTGCCGGCGTTTGCTTCCTGGGAGTGAAGCGGTTCTCAACCTGCCCATCGGCAAGCTCAGGGTAAACGGCGGGTCTCCGGCCATCGTAGAGGGATTTGCAGGATTCCCGCCACCGCCACTAGCGTCCGAGGGCGACTCCCGGGCGCCCCGGTGGAAGAATTGCGCCGCGAGGGCTCGAAAGGAGGCAGCGGGGTATATAATTCTCAGGCTTTCGGAAACCAAACCGGATCAAGAATCATCAAGAGGGGCACCTATGGCAATCGCGTGTCCTAGATGCAATTCCGCCAATCCCTCCAATTCCAAGCTCTGCAACAAGTGCGGGACTGAACTGATTACCACAGGTGACGAGGTCACCGTAGATGAAGTCATTGTTTCTCGCCCTGCGCCTCCCCAGGCTCCTGCGGCTGATGTAAGTCCTGGATCGATCCTCAAGGCCAAATACAGGATTCTCGGAGAAGTCGCCAGAGGCGGCATGGGCGTCGTGTACAGTGCTGAAGATCTGCGGCTCAAACGAACTGTGGCTCTCAAATTCCTGTCTCCTGAATTAACACGCGAGCGGGAGGCGCGGGAACGCTTTGTTCATGAAGCCCAAGCCGCCTCCGAGTTGGATCATCCCAACATCTGCACGATCCACGAGATTGATGAGACCGAAGCCGGGCAGATGTACATTGCCATGACTTATTACAAGGGAGAGAGCCTGAAGGACAAGATCAAGCGAGGACCTCTTGAGGTCAATGAGGCGTTGGACATAGCCGATCAGTTGGCCCGCGGCCTGCAAAAAGCTCACCAGCGGGACATCCTTCACCGGGATATCAAGCCCGCTAACATTTTGATCACCGAAGATGGCCTGGTCAAAATTGTAGATTTCGGACTGGCCAGACTGGCGAGAGCAACTCGCGTGACCCGGGCCGGGACAACTATGGGAACCGCGGCTTATATGTCTCCTGAGCAAGCCCAGGGGCAGGAGACGGACCGGCGCACGGACCTCTGGTCGCTGGGGGTGGTTTTGTACGAAATGTTGACCGGCCAGTTGCCGTTCAAAGGAGAGCGCGAGGCTTCACTTCTTTACGCGATTGTGCATGAGCAACCCGAGCACCTCAAAAGTTTGAAGCCGGATGTTCCTCCAGATTTTGAACGGATTGTCCAGCGTGCATTGGAGAAAAAACCGGAAGCACGCTATTCCTCCGCAGAGGAGATGCTGAAAGACCTGACGGGATATCAAGAGAGTCTTCGAATTCCTGAAGCCAGGCCGTTAAACCTCCCAGCGCTCGTGCGCCAAGCCCGAAAACCGCGGGTCGCTGTTCCGGCTTTGATCTCCTTGCTTGCGATAGGCTTCCTTAGCTTCTGGTTCCTCAGCCGGCAGGCCAAAATCCGCTGGGCCAGAGAACAAGCGCTTCCCGAAATCGAACGGCTGGTTGCAGAAGGTTGGCGAGATTCCAATGATGCTTACAGACTTGCGGAAACAGCAGAACAATACATCCCGCATGATCCCAAGCTAGCCGAGCTGATTTCAAGATGCTCCTTGAACGTCAACATCAAAACCGAGCCTCCCGGTGCCCACGTTTACATGAAGGAATACAAGGCTCCAGACAGTGAATGGGAATACCTGGGCGCTACGCCTCTCGACAAGATCAGACTGCCGATCGGAATCTTCCGATGGAAAATCGAAAAGGAAGGCTATGAGACCGTCCTGGCTGCCGCCTCCACTTGGGAGGTCTATGGGGTGGGCAGCACGCTACTGATTCCAAGCGATCTCGTAAGAGTGTTAGATAAGAAGGGAAGCATTCCACCGGGCATGGTGCGCGTAGCAGGAGCCAAGACGGCTGCGGGGAAGTTGGATGATTTCTATATAGACCAATATGAAGTCACGAACAAACAGTACAAGGAATTCATAAACACCGACGGGTACAAAGACAGGAGATTCTGGAAACACGCATTTGTCAAAGATGGAAAAGTCCTGAGGTGGGAAGAAGCCATGGCCCAGTTCGTAGATCAAACAGGCAGGCCGGGCCCGGCCACTTGGCAGGCCGGAGATTATCCCGAGGGACAGGATGATTATCCGGTTTTAGGAATCAGTTGGTACGAGGCCGCGGCGTACGCGGAATCTGTCGGGAAAAGCCTGCCGACAGGAAGTCACTGGGGGCTAGCAAGAGGTGAAGGTACTCCACTGATCCGATGGCCACAACTCGGAGGTGATGCTGTCTTTGTTCCCTTTAGTAATTTTGGGGGCAAGGGTCCCGTTCCGGTGGGAAGCCTGCTGGGGATTACGTCCTACGGAGCCTTTGACATGGCCGGGAATGTCCGAGAATGGTGCTGGAACGAAACCCCGAAAGGGAGACTCATCAGGGGCGGGGCCTGGGACGATAACACCTATATGTTCGGGAATCTGAGCCAGGCTCCTTCCATGGATCGTTCCGCCAAAAACGGGTTCCGATGTGCTCTCTATCCCGAGCCCAAGAAAATCCCTGAGCCTGCGTTTCAAATGGTGAAGTTCGAGCAACCCATAGATTTTTACAAAGAAAAGCCGGTTTCGGATTCGATTTTTCAAGTTTACAAAGAACAGTTTTCTTACGACAAGACAGATTTGAACGCGCGCGTGGAAGCCAGGAAAGAAACCTCTGAATGGGTTCAAGAGAAGATCACCTTTGACGCCGCCTATGGCGGTGAGCGGGTTATTGCCTATCTCTTTCTCCCCAAGAAAGCGGGGCCGCCATTTCAAACAGTCGTCTATTTTCCGGGTTCTGCTTCTGTGTGGCAAGAATCGAGCAAGGACCTGGAAAACTACTATGAATATTCGCTTTTCCTTTCTTTTCTTGTGAAAAACGGTCGCGCCGTCCTCTACCCTGTCTATAAAGGCACATTCGAACGTGGAGATCCTGCCTTGGCCCCCATCCATGGCGGAGCCGACTCCCGTTTATACACTGAATATCTGATTCAATTGGTCAAAGATTTTTTGAGATGCCTCGACTATCTGGAGACGCGCCAGGATATTGACAGCAAGAAGCTTGCCTACTACGGGATGAGTTGGGGCGGAGAACTGGGAGCGGTTATCCCCGCCGTGGAGGAACGTCTCAAAGCCAGCGTTGTAGTGGGAGCAGGCCTCGGAGGACTCCCACGTCCTGAAGCCAGGCAAATCAATTATGTGACCCGAGTGAAAACGCCAACCCTGATCCTAAATGGAAAATATGACACGCTTGCGCCTTACGAGACATCGCAAAAGCCTATGTTCGACCTTTTAGGAACTCCGCCTGAGCACAAGCGACTGAAATTGTACGAAACAGACCACATCCCTCCGAGGAACGAACTCATCAAGGAAACCCTGGCTTGGTTGGATCGGTATCTGGGCCCAGTCAAGTAAATTGCTTCAAGAGACTTCTCGGTTCGCGCCAGCAGTCCGATTGTCAAATCATCTCCCGCAACAGCTCCGGTCTGGGGTGCGGGATGACGACTTTGTTGGTCAGCAGGCCCTTGGCGGCAACCACGGCAGCGCCCGCCTCGACTGCGCTTCTCACTGCCGCCACGCTGCCGGTCAGGGTCACGAAGGCCTTCCCTCCCAGGGCCATGGCCAGGCGGATTTCGATGAGTTTGACATCGGCGGTCTTCACGGCGGCATCAGCCCCTTCGATCAGCGAAGCCACGGAGAAGGATTCCACGATGCCTAGCGCCTCCAGCTCCTCCACTTTGTTAACCCCGCTGATAGCCGGCGCAATGGATTCGTCCACGTTGGGGATCACAAAGCTGTCAATCAGAGAATGCCGGCCCACGCGAGTCCCAGCCTCGACACTGGCCTCCACGGCCGCCACATCCCCGCAGACCAGGACCATATACTTTCCTGAGCAGATGCTCCGCGAGAGCAGCAGTTGCACGGCCGCGGCTTTCAACATCGCATCGCAGACCTCGAATCCGGCCGCCACGCTGGTCAGCTCGATCAGCCCAAACGAATGCAGTGCCATGGGATTCCTCCTGGTGGTTCGGCATGCCGCCCGCCACGGTCTATGCTCCGATCTCAACGAAGCTGTCGGAAATCGTCTTCACTGTGCCGTCTATGCTGGCGTGCACGTTCGCGCCCAGCTCCCCTTCTTCCAACGTAGCCACCGGGTCTCCGACCCTCACCGCTTGCGCGATGTGAACAACGGGTCTGGCCGGCACGCCGGTGTGCTGCAACAACTTCAGCCGGACTGTACGCGGCTGGAGCCGCACGTCGGCAAACGGCGCCTCGCGCTCGTACTCTTCGACGTGGAGCCGCTTGCGCAACATGGCCAGCGGTACCCGGCGGCCTTCTTTCATGGGGTGGATCTCGACTTCCTTTTTTTGGACGAACTTGATTCCGGCGGCGCGCATGTCGCGCTTGGCCTGATCGCAGGCCTCCTTGGGGTACAAGGCTTCCGGACAGGCATAGAGCGTGCATAGCCCGCAGCCACAGCAGAGTTCCGCCCACTGGTTCCACAGGGCCGCCCCGCTGGCGGAAAAGCCCAGGCTGCGCATCACCTTGTGCGGCACCACTTCATAGCCCAGCAGGTAGCGGGGACAGAACTCCGTGCAATAGCTGCACTGATCGCACGCCGATTTGCCGATGCGATGCATGGCCGCAAGCGGACGACCCATCCGGGAGACCAGCTCATGTTCTCGCGGAAGGACAATGAGGCCGGCGGTGGTTTTGGTGACCGTGTCGTCGAGGTCGAAGGTGAGTTTGCCCATCATGATGCCGCTGACGAAGACCCCGAAATCCTCCGCCGTGGCGCCCCCGGCCGGCGACAGCAGATCGCGGAACGGCGTGCCCAGCGGCGCCCAAAACGATTTTGCTTCTCGCACCGCTCCGCAGACGGTGAGGAACTTGCGCGTCACCGGAATGCCGCGCTCGGCAAGCTGCACGTTGTACAGCGTCTCTACGTTGTTGACCACACAACCCACCTGCAGGGGCATGCCCGCCGGTGGGATGAGCCTCCCCGTGGCCGCAGGCACGAGTTCGAATTCGTCCCCAGAAGGATAGAAGTCTCCGAGAAGCACCATGTCGATCGCGGCGCCGCCAAGGCGCGACCGAACGGCCTCCACCGCCGCCGCGTTCTTTTCCTTGACGGCAAACTTGCCGCGCTGCGCTCCGGTGGCCTCCATCATGAGTCTCAGACCGGAAAGGATTTCGGCCGCGGAGTGGCTCATGAGTTCCGCATCCTTGTGGATCAGCGGCTCGCATTCGGCGCCGTTGGCGATGACGTACTCGATCCTGGCGGCCGCTTTGACAGAAGTTGGGAAACCCGCCCCTCCGGCGCCTACCACGCCGCACGCCTTCAGCTTTTCACTGAGCGTTGTCACTCCCCGCCCTCTTCCTGGGCGCTATCGAGGCCAGGTTCTCCGGGCCCGCGCCAAAGGACAGCCCTTACGCGCATCGCCGCCAACAGTTCGACGGCTTTCTTGCCGCCGCGTTGGTGAACTATACGGGCTCGCTCGCTGAATGGACAAGTCTAAAGAACAGAAGAGCCAAGCACGGTCGATTTATGTGCTCCCCAGGCCTGGCCGGGCGGAGCCATTTTCAAGAGCGATGACTTCCGCTTGCGCCCCCACAGTTCCCATCCCGGCAATCCGATTTTTCTCTGCTCCCGACTGGTATTAGGTATAATGCGGCTTCCGCATGGCGCTGTTTCCCGGAACAAGATTGGGACCCTACCTGGTCGCTGCCCAGATTGGTGCGGGCGGGATGGGCGAGGTGTACCGCGCCCGCGACGAACGCCTGGGCCGCGACGTGGCCCTGAAGAGTCTGCCGGAGGCCTTTACCGGCGACGCGCAGCGCATGGCTCGCTTCCAACGCGAAGCCCAGTTGCTGGCCTCGCTGAGCCATTCCAACATTGCCACCATTCACGGCCTCGAAGTATCGGGCGCCACGCGCGCGCTGGTCATGGAGTTGGTGGAAGGCCCCACGCTGGCCGACCGCATCGCACAAGGCGCGATTCCCATGGATGAAGCCCTGCCCATCGCCAAACAAATCACGGAGGCACTCGAATACGCCCACGAACGCGGCATCATTCACCGCGACCTGAAGCCCGCTAACATCAAGCTCACCAAAGAGGGCGCGGTGAAAATCCTCGACTTCGGCCTGGCCAAGGCGTTGGCCGACGACCCGGCGACCCCGGACGCCTCCAACTCCCCGACGCTGAGTGTGGCTGCGACCAAGGCCGGCTTCATCCTCGGCACGGCTGCCTACATGTCGCCGGAGCAGGCCAAAGGCAAATCCGTGGATCGCCGCGCCGATATCTGGTCCTTCGGCGTGGTGCTCTACGAAATGCTGACCGGCCAGCGTCTCCATAGCGGTGAAACGGCGTCGGAAACTCTCGCTGCGGTTATTAAGGACGAACCTGACTGGTCGAAGCTTTCCAGCGGTACCCCGCTTGGCATCCGTGAGCTTCTCCGCAGATGCCTGACAAAAGACCCCCGTGCGCGGCTGCGAGATATCGGCGAAGCTCGCATCGTGCTGCAAGATGCTCTCACGCAGCCTCAGGCCAACGTTTCGCTCGGTGAAGCCCGCCCCTGGGCCGGGGAGCAGGGGGCCGCTGGCGTGCGCGTGTGGCGAGTGGCACTCCCGTGGATTTTGAGCGTTGTTCTGGCCGCCATCGCAGGCCTTGCCGTTTGGACATCATGGCGTGGCAAACCTGCTCCAGCGCCCGTGGTCCGCAGATTTGTGGTGGACTTGCCGAGAGGGCAGGTTTTCTGGGGCCCGCAACCCTGGATTGCGATTTCGCCGGATGGTTGGCATGCTGCCTACCTGGCTTCCCGCCTCGATGGCCCGGGATGGGGACTCTATGTCCGCCGCATGGATCAGCTTCAGGCGTCTTCCATTCCGGAAGAGGACCTCAATCAGCCCTTCTTTTCTCCGGACGGGCAGTGGGTCGGCTATTTTGCCGGCACGAAACTGAAGAAGGTGTCCATCCAGGGGGGCGCGCCGGTCACTTTGTGCGATGTGACGAACCCGCGCGGCGCAAGCTGGAGCGAGGACGGTACCATCATCTTCTCCCCGGACGGCGCCGGCGGACTCTGGAAGGTCTCCGCGGCTGGCGGGCGGCCCGAGGCGCTTACGCAGTCCGCCGCTGTTGCCGACCGGCTCAGTCACCGTTGGCCGCACGTTTTACCCAATGGTCGGGCGGTGTTGTTTACGGTGTCGGGGCTGAGCGGCGGGTCACAATATAGCGCAATTGCGGCGCTCTCCCTTAAGACAGGAAAAATCCACACTCTGCTCGAGGGCGGTTCGAGCCCGCGGTATCTGGCCAGCGGCCACATCGTGTACGGGCGGGCGGGAACTCTCTACGCTGTCTCCTTCGATGTGGAACGCCTGGAGCTGACGGGAACGCCCGTGCCGGTGGAGGAAGACGTACGCATGGACGTCACCACCGGTGCCGGGTATTACGACACCTCGCGCGAGGGGACGCTCGTCTATCTTTCTGGAAGCGCCCCGGTGGACCTGAATGAACTGGTCTGGGTGGACCGCAAAGGCACGGAGAAAACAATCCCTGCTCAGCCCCGCGCGTACAGCAATGTCCGGGTATCTCCGGATGGTAACCGCGTGGTAGCGCGCGTGGCGGATTCCAACGTGGACATCTGGGTGTACGAGGTCCGGCGCGGTGCGCTCTCTCGCCTGACCTTCCAGCCGGAAGAGGATGAATCGCCGGTGTGGACGCCGGATGGCAAGCGCATCGCCTTCAGCTCCTCCATCGCAGCGAAGGGCCGAAGCATCGTATGGAAGAATGCCGACGGCAGCGGGGTTGAAGAGGTTCTCTGGGAGGGCGGCACGCATACCCACGTCAATTCAATCTCGCCGGACCAGCGCTGGCTGGCCTTCACCGATTACGACGCGGGCACCCACGGTGACCTCTGGGTGCTTCCGCTCCAAGGCGAGCGCAAACCCCAGCCCTTCCACAAGACGACCTTCAACGAGTACGATGCCTGCTTTTCTCCCGATGGCCGATGGATCGCCTACACCTCGGATGAATCCGGCCAAAATGAAATTTATGTGCAGGCCTTCCCGGGTTCCGGCGGCAAATGGCAGGTTTCCGCCGGCGGCGGCGAAGGCCCGGTCTGGGCGCCCAATGGCAAGGAGCTTTTCTATCGCGACGGCGGCAAGATGGTTACCGTCAGCATCGCCACCACTCCCGCGTTTTCAGCGGGCGCCCCGCGGCTGCTTTTCGAAGGCTCCCAGATTAGAAACCCCCGGCGAGAAGCCAATTATGATGTCTCCCCCGACGGCCAGCGCTTCCTGATGACGAAAGGAAGCGGGATCGGAAGCAGAGCAGCCCAGTATCAGGTGGCGTTGAACTGGACTGAAGAGATGAAACGCCGCGCCCGGCCCAGCAAGAAATGAAATGACGGATGATTCGGCGGACCTTCGGGATTCCCGGTAGCGCTAGCATGCCGCACTGAATTCGTTTTGCCGGTTTCAGTGCGGCGGTGCGTTCTGTTTCGGAGCCGCCGCTTTCGCCGGCACTGTCCAGAAGTAGACCATCCTGCCGTCAACGTCCGCCGTTTTTTCCGGCTCCCAGTCGCCCATGCGGAAGGCGTGCGACACGATGCGCGTGCCCGGCTTCAGTTCGCGCAGCAGCTTCGGGCGCAGCTTCTCGTTCAGCCGCTCCAGCAGGTAGAGGGTCACCACGGTGGCTTCATGGATGTCCGCTTCGAACAGGTCTTCGTTGCGGAACTTAACCAGATGAGTCACCCCGGCGCGCCGGGCATTCTCTTCCGCCTCCTTGATGCGCTCCGGGTCAATGTCAATGCCCACCCCGTGGGCGCCGTGCTTCTCCGCGGCGGCGATGACAATGCGGCCGTCTCCCGAGCCCAGGTCGTAGACCACGTCCTCCTTGCGCACATTGGCCATGCGCAGCATTTCATCCACCACCTCCGGGGGCGTGGGCACGTAATGCACGTCGGGCGTGCGCGCTGGCGCGTTTTTTGCTTCCTGACGGTTTGCTGAAGCGTTGGGCTTCTCCGGTTTCGATTGAGTTTGCGCGCCCACCCAATACGACCCGGCCCCTGTGATGGAAAGTGCCAGCAACAGAAGGAACGATTTTCCGCGCATGTGCTCACCTTTCATGGGCTGGTTCACATAGTGTAAACGAAAATGGAGCCGCGGATGATGCATCCCCGCCGCGAATACTCAAGACCCGGCCGACGAGTAGCCCGCAGCCCACACCTCCGCTTGATAGAGACGTTCCGCCGGAGGAATGGTTTCGGGGCCCTTTTTCTCAATCAGAAAACCTGCGTTCTCCGCCGCGGCGGATCCTCCAGACTCGCGGCGCAGCTAACAAACCTCGATTCAGCGGCTCTCTCCCGTGCGCGTGCGGGCTGCGGGTGATTCAGCCGGGCGCTCCAGTGCCAGCAGCCGGGCCGCATTATTCCCCAGGATATCGGCCTTGTCCCGGTCTGACAGTTCCAGCGCGCGGATGCTATCGAGCATGGACGGGAGGCTGCCGATCTGGTGCGGATAATCACTGCCGGCAAGAATGTGGTTAGGGCCGGCGAAGTCAATCGCCAGGCGCAGGGCGCGCGCGTCAAAATTGACCGTGTCGTAGTAGAACTGTTTCAAGTACTCGCTCGGTGGGCGACGGATATTGGCGCGACACTCCGGAAACGCCCGGTAACCGCGGTCCAGGCGTTCCACCAGGTACGGGATGGCTCCGCCGAGATGGCTGAGCACCCAGCGGATGCGCGGGAACCGCTCGACCACTCCGCTAAAAACCAGCCCCGCCGCGGCCAGCGTGGTGTCGAACAGGAAGCCCACCAGCGGCATGAGCCAGTATTCCATCATGGCCTCCACGCCAACCGGCTGCGTGGGATGGACATGGAGCACTGCTTCCAGGTCGTTGGCGGCTTCGTACAAAGGCCAGAAGCGCGCATCGCACAACGCCAGCCCGTTGACGTTGCTGAAGACCATTGCTCCCCGCAAGCCAAGCTGTTCGCAGGCCCTCCGCAGCTCTTTCACCGCGGCGCGCGGATCGTTTAGCGGCAGCGTCGCCAGCGCGGCAAATCGCCGGCTCTTCGCTTGCATGACGGCCGCGAAGGCGTCATTCGTCACGGCGGCAAAGCGGGCCGCGGTTTCCGCCGACTCCACGTGCGTGCCGGGCGTGGTCAAGGTCAGCACTTGGAGATCAATCCCGTGCTCGACGAGCACCTGCTCGCGGTACTCGATGTCGCGGTGCCCGCGCACGACCACGTTGTAGTCACCAGGGTAGTGCAGTCGCAGATGGCCCTCCGCGTCCCGCGTGATGCGCACCGCGCTGGGCCCGTGCTGCAACGCTTCCAGATAAGCCGGCGGATAGAAGTGGTTGTGAAAATCAATTACGGGCATTTGCTCCTCCTTGTCCCGCACCTTTGCGCGCCCAAACGTAGTACACCGGCAGGCCCATCCCGACCAGCGCCAGCCCGGCAACGCTTTCCAGCGGACTGGCGGCAATCTGATTGCCGACGACAATCACCGCGGAAACGATGAACAGGGATGGCACCATCGGATAACCCCACGCGGCGGACGATGGCATGTAGCCGGGTCTTTGCCGCAGTCGGAAAACCCCGACCGCCAGGAGCGCAAAGAAAAGCCACTCCGTGTAGATCACCCGGGTGAAGAGGTTTCGATAGGTGTCCGTGGCCACCAGCACCGCAGACCACACCGCTTGCAGCACAATCGCCCAGTGCGGCGTCCGGTAGCGCGCATGGATGGCCCCCAGCCAGCGGAAGGCCAATCCGTCTTGCGCCATTGCCGAATAGACTCGCGGTCCGGCCAGAATCACGCCGTTGAGCGCGCCGAACGACGACAAAATCACCAGCGCTGAGATCGCTGCGCCGCCCCGCGGGCCCAGCAGAAGCTGCGCCGCGTCCGCGGCTACCCGCGTGGAGATAATCACCCGCTCCAGAGGCAGGACGTACAGATAAGCGGCATTCAGCGCGAGATAGCAGGCTGTCACGGCCAGGGTACCCATTACCAGTGCCCGCGGGATCGTCCGCTCCGGGCTGCGCGTTTCGTCGGCCGCGTACGTCACCATGTGCCAGCCCCCGAAGGTAAACAGGCCGGCCGTCAGCGCCAGAAAAAATTCTTGCCAGGTGAAGAGAAGCATGCCGCTGGGCAGACCGGACATCGGTTGGTCCATCTGAGGAGAGCCGAGCGCAAAGAACAGAACTAGGATCAGGACGACGGCCAGCAGTTTGGCCGCGGTGAGCAGCACTTGCAGCCCGCTGCCCAGCCGGACCCCGCCATAGTTGACGGCGGAGAGCGCCAGGATTCCGACGATGGCCGTGACCCGTATCCCGAAATCGTCCAGGGGAACGAAGTAGGCCACAAAGCGGGCGAAGATGACTCCCATGGCCGCGATGATGCCGGAATGCACGCTCCAGAACATCGCCCAGCCCCACAGGAAGCCGATGGCCGGCGAGAAAATCTCCTTGAGAAAGACGTACACCCCGCCCATGCGTGGAAAAGCCGCGGCCAACTCGGCGCAGACCAGCGCGCCACATAGGCTCAGGATGCCGGCCAGCAGCCACACCAGCATCATGCCCACGACGCTGGGCACGTGTCGGCTGATCTCCGAGGGCTGCACGAAAATCGAAGCGCCCAGGATCGTTCCGACCACCAGAGCCGTGGCGTGGAAGAAACCCATGGAACGGCGCAGCGCCGGACGTGTCTGCGGCTGGTTCAAGTCGCGGGATTCTACCACGCGCTTCTGCCCTTTTGCGGCGGCGTGCGGCCCGGAAGGGCGCTTAACAAGAGAAAAATACGCCAGATTCTCAATCTGGAAACCCGCCTTGGATTCCCGGCGCCGCTGCCAGTATTCCCACCGATGGCTGATAACGCAAGAGTCTTCCTGCCTGCCTCTCCCGTGCAGACCGTTCTGCCAATCACCTTCGATTTCCGTTATGATGCCCCGCTGCTCGTGCTGCCGGCAGGCAGGCCGCGCCGCCAAGGTCCTTTAGGACAGAAAATAGGATTCGCGATGCCGAACCATTCAAGCTCATCCCCAACGGATACAGGTCTTGCCGAATTCACATGGAAGGCCGTGGTCACCGGCGTTGTTTTGGGTTTGGTGTTTGGCGCCGCCAACGCCTATCTCGGCCTGCGCGTGGGACTCACCGTGTCGGCCTCGATTCCCGCCGCGGTGATGACCGTAGCCGTCTTTCGCCTGCTGCAGCGCCGCGGCACAATCCTGGAAGCCAATCTCTCGCAAACCATCGGCTCCGCTTCCACGTCCCTTGCCAGCGGCACCATCTTCACGATTCCGGCTCTCTTCATGTGGGGACTTGCTCCGCCCTATTTCCAGGTTGTCATCCTGGCCTTCCTCGGAGCAGTGCTGGGGCTATCCGCGATGATCCCGCTGCGCCGGCTGCTCATCGTTGAAGCACACAAAGAACTGCCCTACCCGGAGGGCACGGCCTGCGCCGAAGTGTTGCGCGCGACGACGGGCGGCTCGAAGACCAGCGTGTGGATCTTCTACGGCATGGCCGTGGGCGCCGCCGTGAAGCTGGCCCTTTCCTGGGCCTTCCTCCTCCCCGGATCGCTCCACGCGGCCCTGCCCGTGCTCCCCAAGGCGGAAATGGCTCTTGAACTTGCCCCGGCGCTTATCGGCGTGGGCTTCATTCTCGGCTTCCGGCAGTCGGGGATTCTTGTGGCCGGCTCGCTGATTTCTGCGGTCGTGCTCACTCCGCTGATCGCCTGGATCGGCGCATCGCTCACCACTCCGTTGGCGCCGGAAACCTCCCGGCTCATCTCCGATATGTCTGCTGGCGACATCTGGTCACGCTACGTGCGCTACGTCGGCGCAGGGGCCGTGGCTGTGGCCGGCATCCTCACCGTGCTGCGCAGCCTGCCGGCAATGTCCGGCGCATTCCTCGCGGTCGCACGCGGCCTCCGGAAAAAAGGGCCCGCACAGGCAAGCGCAGTCGCGGTGACCTCCACGGATCGCGATCTCCCGGCCTGGTTCGTTGTGGTTGCAGTGGTTTGCGTCGTGCTCATCGCCGGGCTGGTGCCCGGAATCTTTGCGGGCGGCATGGGGCCCCTGCCGCGGGCCGTCGCCGCGAGCGGAGTGGGAATCTTCGGCCTGATGTTCGTCGCCGTCGCGGCGCGCATCGTGGGCATCGTGGGCGTGTCGTCGCAGCCCACGTCGGGGGTAGCGCTGGTCACGCTGCTGGGCGTGGCCGCGGTTTTCGCCGCCGCCGGATGGACCGACGCGAACGCGCGCGCCGCGGTGCTCACCGTGGCGACCATTGTGGCCGTGGCGGCGTCGAAAGCGGGCGACATTTCCCAGGACCTCAAGACCGGCTGGCTGGTCGGCGCCACGCCGGCCCGCCAGCAATTCGGCCAACTGATTGGCGCCACCTTCGCCTGCTGGGCCGTGGCGGCCACGGTCATGCTGCTTGGCACCGCCTACACATTCGGCTCGCGCGACATCCCCGCGCCTCAGGCCACGCTCATGAAAACTATCGTCGAGGGCGTGCTGGCCGGCGCGCTGCCCTGGGGACTGGTGCTTTCGGGCGGTGGCCTGGCTATGGCCGCGTTCCTCTGCGGAATTTCCCCGCTCACCTTCGCTATCGGCGTCTATCTGCCGCTGGCTACGATGGCGGCTATTTTTGTGGGCGGATGCGTCCGCGCGCTCTACGACCGTGGCGGCACGCAAACCGCCTCGTCGCCCGGTGACCCGGGCGTACTCGCCGCGTCAGGTCTGGTGGCAGGAGAAGGTCTGGCCGGTGTGCTCGTGGCCGGACTCGTCGCCGGGCAGTTAGTTCCCCGCTCCATGCCGCCGCGGGTAGGCGGCATGCCCGGCGAGATGGCAGCTCTATTGCTGGTCGTGCTGGTGTGCCTGTTCGTGTATCGCGCTAAATTGCACCGGGAATGAGCGGCGAGGTCTTCTCGGATGCTGGCCCGAAGCCCGGGGAGACGCAGTGTTCACTTGCCTCGGCCTGCGGCCTAGAATTCGCGCGGGGAAGTAGGTTCCTTCCTGATGATTGGCAAGACCATTGCGCATTACCACATGCTCAAAAAAGTCGGCGGCGGAGGGCTGGGTGTTGTTTACGAGGCCGAAGACACGCGCTTGGGATCGTCGCGATGGTGCTCGTGATTACGCCCGCCACCCTGGCCATCGTCTATGGTTTCATTGAGCAGAACAACGAGTTCAGCAATGCCGGCGCCTTCGTCGTGCAGCGACAGAGCGACGGCCGCATCTTCCCGATCTGTTCCGGAACGTTGATT
>Ga0073934_10002677_pt1 | contig 35902 bp, 32 predicted proteins | sample LarsenN4metaG_FD_76834 | JGI IMG/M metagenome (GOLD analysis project Ga0073934, IMG submission 76834) | Hot spring sediment bacterial and archeal communities from British Columbia, Canada, to study Microbial Dark Matter (Phase II) - Larsen... ... | reverse complement strand
GGCGAGGGCGCCAATCTCAGGCCCGAGGACCATGCCTCAGCCATGCCACGGCGACCCTCTCCCGGATCCCGTCTCTTCCCAGCCGGGGGACCTCCCCCTGGCTGTGTGGATAGCGTACAAGCCATGCCGCACTCCCACGGCGGCGCCCGTCCGGCGGTCAGCGTGGTGATCCCCGCCCTCGACGAGGCCGAGGCGATCGCGGCCGTCGTCGCCCGCGTGCCGCGCGACGTCGCCGCCGAGGTGATCGTCGTCGACAACGGCTCGGCCGACGCCACCGCCGCGCGCGCCGCCGCCGCCGGGGCGCGCGTCGTCGTGGAGGCGCGGCGCGGGTACGGGTCGGCGTGCTGGGCGGGAGTCCAGGCGCTCGCGCCCGGCGTCGAGGTCGTCGCGTTCCTCGACGGCGACGGCAGCCAGGATCCCCGCGAGCTGCCGCGCGTGCTCGCGCCGGTGCTCGCCGGCGAGGCCGACCTCGTCCTCGGCGCCCGCCGGCTGCTGGGGCGACACCCGGCGCACGCGGCCCTCGGCACGCGGCTGGTCGCCGCGTTCATCGCCCGCCGGCACGGCGTCCGGCTCGGCGACCTCGGCCCGTTCCGGGCCATCCGCGCCGACCTCCTGGGACGGCTGGGGATGCGGGACCGCGGCTTCGGCTGGCCCGTCGAGATGGTCGTCAAGGCCGCGGCGCTCGGGGCGCGGATTGCGGAGGTCCCGGTCTCTCACGCGCCTCGCCAGGGGGGCCGCTCGAAGGTCTCCGGGACCGTCGTGGGCAGCATCCGCGCCGGGTACGCGTTCCTGCGCGTCGCCCTCGCCGCCGATCGCGAGGCGACCCGCCTGCGCGCCGTGGCCGCGGCCGCGCCGGAGGCGTCGTGACGACCACGACGCGGCCGCCGCTGCCGCGCTCGCTCTACCTCGAGACGACCAGCCGCTGCAACTCGCTCTGCGAGACGTGCATCCTCACCTTCGGCGGTCGCGAGCCGCAGAAGGACCTCCGGTGGGAGGAGTTCCGGCGCATCGTCGACCAGTTCCCCGTCCTCGAGCGCGTGCTCCTGCACGGCATCGGCGAGCCGCTCCTGAACCGCGACCTGCCGAGGATGGTCGCCCACCTGGCGGAGCGCGGGGCCCGCGTCGTCTTCAACTCCAACGCGATCACGCTCGGCAGCCGCCAGGGCCGCGCGCTGATCGACGCGAGCCTCGACGAGCTGCGCGTCTCGCTCGACGCCTCCACGCGGCAGACCTACGCCCGCGTCCGCGGAGTGGACGCCTTCGACAAGGTCGTCGCGAACCTGGAGGCCTTCGCGGCGCAGCGCCGCGAGACGGGCGCCGGGCGGCCGCGCGTCTCCCTCTGGTTCACGGCGCTCCGCGACAACATCGACGAGATCCCCGGCCTCGTGCCGCTCGCCGTCCGGACGGACGCCTGCGGGATCCACCTGCAACGACTCGTCTACAACGGCCTCGGTCTCGCGACGGCCGGGCAGTCGCTCCACGGGCGCCTGGCGCGGCGCGAGGCCGAGCTGATCCGGACCACGGAGGAGGCGGCGCGCGCCGCCGGCATCGACTTCTCGGCGTCGGGGGCGACGGCGCCCGAGGCGAGCCTGACGCCGGCGAGCGAGCGCCGCCCCTGGAGCGCCTGCCGGCGGCCGTGGACCCTCGTCTACGTGACCGTGCACGGCAACGTGCTGCCGTGCTGCATCGCCCCGTGGATCACGGAGCGCTACGACGGCATCGTGCTCGGCAACCTCTTCGAGAAGTCGCTGGAGGACGTGTGGTGGGGCGAGCGGTACGGGGCCTTCCGCGAGGCGCTGCCGACCGACGCTCCGCCCGAGCCGTGCCGCGGCTGCGGCGTGCGGTGGAGCCTCTGAGCGGTCGCGCGATGATCGCCGGCTGGCCGGTCGCGGTGCTCCGGATCGCCTTCGGCGTCATGTACCTCGACATGGCCCTCCAGAAGGCGCCGTGGAGGAACTTCGGGTGGCTCGAGGGCTTCATCCGGCAGGAGATCGCGCACCCCGCGTTCCCGCCGTTCGCCGCGTTCCTGAAGGACGTCGTGCTGCCGAACCTCGCCTTCTTCGGCACCGTGACGTTCCTCGTCGAGCTGCTCCTGGGCCTCGCCCTGCTCACGGGCACGCTGACGCGGCTGGCGGGCGGCGCCGCCTTCCTCTGGCAGGTGAACATCGCCGTCCAGGCGTTCAACGTCCCCGGCGAGTGGTACTGGATCTGGCCGCTGCTCACGCTGCCGAACTTCGTGTTCGCGGCGACCGGCGCCGGGCGCGTCCTCGGGGTCGACGCCTGGCTCCGTCGCCGGACCACCACCTCCGATGACGGCTGGGCGCGTCTCGTCCGGTTCGCCACCTGACGCCGTCCCTCGACCTCGCCGCCTCGTGATGGGCGCCGAGCGACGCGTGCTCCGCCGGCTCACGGCGCTCGGCGCCGCGAGCGCCGTCGTCCACGCGGGCGCGCCGCCGGTCGCGGGGTGGCTCGGCGTGGAGGCGCTCGCCGCCCACGTCGCCGTCGTCGCGGCGCTCCTCGCGCTGCAGGTCCTCGCCGTCCGCCTGGTCGCGCGGGCCCGCGACGACGGGCGCGCCGTCCTCGCCGTCGTCCTCGGGTTCGGGCTGCTCTTCAGGCTGCTCGCGCTGCCGACGCCGGTCTACCTGTCGTCGGACGTCTACCGGTACCTCTGGGACGGCCGGGTCCAGCTCGCCGGCATCAGCCCGTACCGCCATCCGCCGGCGGCGCCGGAGCTGGCGGCGCTGCGGGACGCGGAGATCCACCCCAGCATCAACCGGCCCTGGGCGCGGACGGTGTATCCGCCCGCGGCGCAGTGGCTCTTCGCGCTCGCGGGCGCGCTCGCGCCGGGGAGCCTCCCCGGCTGGCGCGCGCTCCTGCTCGCCGTCGACGCCGCCGCCGTGGCGCTCCTGCTCGCCGTGCTCCGCCGCCTCGGCCATCCCCGCTCGCTGGCGCTGGTCTACGCGTGGTCGCCGCTCGTCGTCTTCGAGGGCGTGCAGGCCGGCCACGTCGACCTGGCCGTCGTGCCGCTCGTGCTGCTGGCGGCCTGGTGGCGGATGGACGGCCGCAGCCTGCCCGCCGGCGTCGCCCTGGGTCTGGCGACTCTCGTGAAGCTCTACCCGGCGGCGCTCGCGCTCGCGTGGTGGCGGCGAGGCGACGTCGCGTTCCCCGCCGCCGTCGGCGCCACGGTCGCGCTCGGCTACGCGCCGTACGTCGCGCTGCACGGCGCCGGCGCGCTGGGGTTCCTCCCCGAGTACCTCGGGAGCGCCGAGGACCACAACATCGGGCTTCGCGCGCTGCTCACCGTGCCGTTCGGCCTCACGGGCGAGACCGCGCGCGCCGTGGCGATGGCCGGGCTGTTCGGGGCGATGCTGGCGAGCCTGGTCGCCATCGCGCGGCGGCACGCCGCCGGCGGGGCGCGGACGTGGGAAGCGGGGGCGCTGGCCGCCGGCGCCTACCTGCTGCTCGTGCCGACGAGCATGCACCCCTGGTACGTCGTCTGGATCGTGCCGTTCCTCGCGACGACGCTCTCGCCGGCGTGGCTCTACTTCAGCGGCGCGGTCAGCGTCTCGTACGTCAAGTACCTGGTGGAGCCGGCGCCGTTCCCGTGGTGGGCGTGGGTCGCCGAGTACGTGCCGCTCTTCGGGCTCCTGGCGCACGCGGGCGTGCAAGCGCTCGCGCGGCGGACGCCCGCCGCGGCCGGGGCGGCCTGACGCCGTGGACGCGACGTCCGTCGCCTCGGCCGTGCTCGGGCTGCTGTCGCTCGCGACCCTCGCCGCGCTCGTCCTGTACGGCGCCAACGCCTGGGTGATGATCGCGCTGCACCGGCGCCGCGGCGCCGCGCCCCGGCCGGCGCCGCCGCCGCCCGATCCCCTGCCCGTGGTGACCGTCCAGCTGCCGATGTTCAACGAGCGCTACGTGGCCGCGCGTCTCATCGCCGCCGCGGGCGCGCTCGACTACCCCCGCGACCGGCTGGAGATCCAGGTGCTGGACGACTCCACCGACGATACGGCGGACGCCGTCGCCGCCGCCGTGGCGCGGCTCCGCGCGCGGGGCGTGGACGCCGTCCACCTCCGGCGCGACGTGCGCCGCGGCTACAAGGCCGGCGCGCTCGCCGAGGGGCTCGCCGCCTGCCGCGGCGAGCTCGTCGCCGTCTTCGACGCCGACTTCGTGCCGCCGCCGGACTTCCTGCGGCGCACCCTGCCCCACTTCGGCCCCGGCGTCGCCGCGGTGCAGGCGCGGTGGGGTCACCTGAACCGCGACCACTCGACGCTGACGGCCGCCCAGGCGCTCGGCATGGACGCGCACTTCGCCGTCGAGCAGCCGGCGCGGGCGTGGCACGGGCTGTTCCTCAACTTCAACGGCACGGCCGGAGTCTGGCGCCGGGCCGCGATCGAGGACGCGGGCGGCTGGCAGCCGGACACGCTGACGGAGGACCTCGACCTGAGCTACCGCGCGCAGCTCAGGGGCTGGCGCATCGTGTACCGGCCGGAGATCGTCTGCCCCGCCGAGCTGCCCGTCCTCGTCACCGGGTTCAAGTCGCAGCAGCGGCGATGGGCGAGGGGCTCGATCCAGACGGCGCGCAAGCTGCTGCCGGCCGTGCTGCGCGCCGACCTGCCCGCATGGATGAAGTACCAGGCGTGCGTCCACCTCACGTACTACGCGATCCACCCGCTGATGATCCTCGGCCTCGCGCTCGTGCTCCCCGTGCACCTCCTCGGCGGCGCGGCGCCGGGCTCGGCGGCGCCCGGCGTGGCGGCGCTGGTGCTCGCCACGGCGACGCTCGGGCCGGCGACGATGCTGGTGTACGCCCAGCGCGTGCTGGGGCCCGGCTGGTGGCGACGCGCGTGGAGGATCCCCGCGCTCATGGTGCTGGGCGTCGGCATCTCGCTCGGCACGAGCGCCGCCGTCGTCGGCGCCTTCCGCCGCCGGCCCGGCGACTTCGTCAGGACGCCGAAGTTCGGGATCGACGCGGCGACCCGTTCCTGGCGCGACAAGGTCTACGGCGACCGCGCGATGGCGGGCGGCGCGGTGGAGATCGCCGCGGGCGCGGCATGTGCCGTCGCGGGCGGGCTGCTCTGGCGCGACGGGCTCGTCGCGCCGCTGCCGTTCCTCGCGCTCTACGCGCTCGGGTTCCTCACGGTCGGCGGGCTCACGATCGTCCAGTCGATGGGCGTGCGCCGGCGCCCCGAGGGCGCGCCGCGCTCCGCGTGGCTCGCCGCCCGACGGGGCAGGCGCGTGGCCGCCGGGCTCGCGGCCGGCGTCGCCGTGGCCGGGGGCCTCCTGTGCGCCGGGCGGGCGGCCGGCGGGAGTGGCGGCGCGCCGGCGGCGCACGTCGGCCGCACGGCCGATCCGTGGGAGGCGCTCGTGGCGGAGGGCGAGCGACTGTGGTCGCGCTCGCCGGATCCCGCCAACCCCGTGGCGTGCGCGACGTGTCACCACGATCCCGTCGCGGTGAGCGCGTGGGCGGCCAGCTTTCCCAAGGTCCGCCCGCTGCCCCCGCCCGAGGCGCGGGTGATGACGCTGCTCCAGGCGAGCGCGGAGGCCGTCGGCCGCCACTACCGCGACCCGCGGCCGCGCGACGCCGCGGCCGCCGTCGCGGCGTACCTCGCCGCCGTCGGCGCCGGCCGCTGCGTCACGCCGGGCCGCGCCGAGGGGCAGCCCGTCCTCGAGCACCGGATGGCGGCGCTCGCCGCCAGCGTCGCGCGCGGCGAGCGCCGCCACGCGCGCCGCTGCGCCCGGTGCCACGACGCCGACGCCGCGGCCGCAGCCATCGCCGACCTGCCGCGGCTCGTCCGCTCGGGAGCGGCGGCGGCGGAGATCTTCCTCGAGACCCATCACCCGGCGTCGCCGCGGCTCCGGTGGGACGGCGCCGAGGTCGCCGACCTCCTCGCCTACCTCGCCGGCCGCCGCACCGGCCGGGCGCTCGGCGCCGCCGGGGCACCACCCTGTCGGGAGGCGAGACGATGACGCGGACGACGATGGTGGCGATCCTCGCGGCGTGCCTGCTCGGGTCGGCCCAGGACACGGGCGCTCAGGGACGGACGGCGATCGCCGGGACGGTGAAGAGCAAGGCCGGGCGGCCGCTGGCCGGGATCGCGCTGCTGGAGAAGGGAGAGATCCACAACAACGTCTGGCACCGGGGCGCGGTCGTCGACGAGCGCGGCCGGTTCACGATCGAGCTGACCGAGGGCGGCCCCTACGGGCTGCACGTCTACTCCAGCGGCTACATCTACTCGCCGCAGGCGGTCCGCGTCGAGCGCGGCGGGACGCTCGAGGTGGAGGTCGTCATGGTGCCCGAGCCGACCCGCGCCAACGATCCCGTCATCAAGCGGGTCGGGTTCTTCCCCTGGGAGGCCCGGCAAGGCAAGGTGACCTTCGTGAAGCTCGAGGTGTCGGATCCCAACGACGACCTGGGGCCGCAGGTGATGGCCTTCCACGCGCCCAGCGGCCGCGTGTGGGCGATGGACCCGCCCCGGCGCGTCCGCAACCTGAAGGCCAACTTCCCCCAGGGCGTCTACCAGGTCGAGGTGGACAGCGCCACGCGACCGCTCGATCCGCGCGAGTGGTTCTTCGTGGTCGCCGACCACCAGTGCAACACGACCGACGTCCTCGCCTACCCTCACGTGCCGAAGCCGCCGCAGGTGGTCCGGTGACGGCACGTCGCGCGACGGCCGGGGGCGGGGCCGCGACGGTCGGGCCGGCGCCCGCTGTCGCCGTCATGGCGAAGGTGCCGGGGCTCGTGCCCGTGAAGTCGCGGCTTCACCGGGCCCTGTCGCCCGAGCGGGCGACCGCGCTCTACCGGTGCTTCCTGCTGGACCGGCTGGAGGCGCTCGCGCGCGTGCCCGGCATCGCCCCCGTCGTGGCGTTCACGCCCCCGGAGGGCGAGGCGAGCATCGCGGCGCTCGCGCCCGCCGTCTTCGCGAGCGTGGCGCAGCGGGGCGCGGATCTCGGCGAGCGCCTGTCGACCCTGCTCGCGGGATTGCTCGGGCGGGGCCACCGGGGCGCGATGGCCATCGACAGCGACAGCCCGACGCTCCCCATGGCGCACGTCGTCGAGGCGGCGGCGGTGCTCGAGTCCGGGAGCGCCGACGTCGTCCTCGGCCCCACCGACGACGGCGGCTACTACCTGATCGGGCTGCGCGCTCCCGAGCCGCGGCTGTTCGAGGACATGCCGTGGAGCACGCCGCACGTGACGCCGGTGACGCTCGAGCGCGCGCGGCGCCTGGGCCTGAGGGTCCATCTCCTCCCGGCGTGGTTCGACGTCGACACCGAGGCGGACCTGCGGCGGCTGCACGGCGAGATCGCGAGGGCCGGCGGGGGCCCGCCGCGGACGCGGCAGTTTCTGCGGGAGCTGTACGGGCAGTGACGGCGCCCCTCCTCCGCCAGCTTCTCGCTCTGGTGCTCGTCGCCGCCGCGCTCGCCGCCGCCGGCCCCCGCGGGGCGGCCGGGCCTGCGGCTCCCCCGCGCCCGGGGCTGGAGGCCCGCGCCGCCGAGCCCCCGCGCTTCCCGAAGCCGGACCGCCCGGTCGCGCCGATCGTCTCGTCGGCCTACTCCTCGGAGGACGAGCGGGACCGCCGCGGCGAGGCGGAGCGAGTGATGGACCGCCTGGGAGTCGCGCCCGGCCTGCGCGTCGCCGACATCGGCGCCGGCGACGGCTACTACACCGTCCGGCTGGCGCGGCGGCTGGGACCGGGGAGCAGGATCGTCGCCCAGGACGTCGACGCGCGCACGCTGAAGAGGCTCGAGGGGCGGCTGGCGCGCGAGGGGGTCGGCGGCGTCACGCTCGTGCTCGGCGCCCCGCGGGACCCCGGGCTGCCGCCGGATTCGGTCGACCTCGCGCTGCTGTCGCACGTCTACCACGAGATCGAGAACCCCTACGAGTTCCTCCACCGGCTCCACCCCGCGCTGGCGCGGGGCGCGCGCGTGGCCGTCATCGACAACGACAAGCCGACGCGCGACCACGGCACGCCGCCCGCGCTCCTGCGCTGCGAGATGGCCGCGGTCGGCTACCGGCAGGTCGACTCCCAGCCGCTCGCGCCCGCCGACGGCTACCTGGCGGTGTTCGCGCCGCCCGCGACGCCGCCCTCGCCCGACGCGATCGTTCCCTGCCGGCGGTAGCGCTCCGCCACGCGCGCCCGCCGCAGAACTCTCGTTCGTCGGTAGGGGCTTGCCTCGAACTCGTGGTACCATCGCGCGCTCGGGGGGAACCGAACAATCATGCATCGACTGGCCTTCGTCTGCCTCGCCGCTCTCGTCCTGACCGCTTTCCTCTTCATTCCCGCGGAAGTCCAGGCGCACCCGTGCGCCTGCCGCGACGTCGACGGCGACGGCAAGTGCGGTCCCGGCGACATCCCGATCGACGACGCCCAGTGGCTGGGCGGTGTCCAGCTCGTCGATCACGTCAATGGCTTCGTGGTGCCCGAAACCTGCAGCCACGTGCTGACCACCGCGCCGGTGGGCGGCGTGCGGGTGACCGCGAAGCGGATCGTCTTCTCGGGGTCGCTCGCCATCACGCCGCCCGGCGGCTCCGGCGTGCTGCTGGTGGCCGACGAGGACCTCGTGCTCACGCCGGGATCGAGCATCATCGCCGGGGGCGTGAACAACCTGTCGACCACCCTGGCCGCCAACATCGCCATCGCCAGAGCCTCGGTCGCCCTCAAGGCGGGGACGACGTGCCGGCTCCTGGGCACCTTCCTCCGCGGCAACCCGGTGAGCGGCTTCGGCCAGGTGGGCATCCAGTGCGGCGACGACATCACCATCGTCGGGTCGGAGATCGTCGCGGCCGGGATCGACATCCAGTCGCTCCGGGGCGACGTCGACGCCTCCCACAGCGCGCTCGGCCCCGCGATCTCGCTCCGCCGCTGCGACGACTCCCGGCAGAACCCGAACGGCAACGACAACGGCGTGATCGACGACGGCGACTTCCCCTGCAGCCTGACGCTGCCGGGCCCGCTGGCCGCCGGCCACGACGCCGTCAACGCCTTCTGCAGCCCGCCGAACGTGATCCGCGCCCTGAACAACCCCCTGGTGGTCGTCTCGGCCGGCGACGCCGACTTCGGGCTGCCGGGGGTGGGCAACGAGCTGGAGAGCCGGTACCGTATCACGATCATCGCGGAGAACGGCGACGTCGACCTCCGCAACGCCACCCTGACGAACGCCATCCCGCCCGTCGTGCCCCCGGGCGGCCCCATCATCTCGATCTTCGCCGACCCCGCCGGCGTCACGCGCTTCCCGCTGTTCCGGGAGGCGGCGACCGGCCCGTTCTCGGGGGCCATCGACGTGACCGGCGCCTGCTTCCAGAGCCCCAACCCGGTCCAGCTCAACGGGGCCGTGACCGGCGCCCCGGCCGGGCCCGGTTGCAGCGGGGGCGCCCGCGGCGGCACGCCGCCCGTCCCGCCCGCCGGGCTCGTGTGCGACCTGCAGGGCAACAACAACGGCGTGCTGGACGCCGGCGACTTCCCGTGCACGGTGACGCTCCCCGGCCCGGCCGCCGGCGCGCTGGCCCAGGCGAATGCCGTGTGCGCCTCGATCCCCGGCGCGCCCGACGTGGCCATCGGCAAGACGGCGGAGCCGCCGACGGTGATCGAGGGGGGCGCCATCACCTACACGCTGATCGTCCAGAACGTGAGCGCGGTGACGGCCGGCGACGTCGCGGTGACGGATCCGCTGCCGGCGGGGACGTCGTTCGTGTCGTGCTCGAGCTCCCAGGGGTCGTGCTCCCACGCCGGCGGCGTCGTGACGGCGAGCCTCGGGACGATGGCCCCGGGCGCCGTCGTCACGATCAGCCTCGCGGTGCTCGCGCCGACGGGGGCGCAGTGCGGGCTCGTCGAGAACGTGGCCACCGTGGACGCCACCGGCGACACGAACCCGAACAACGACTCGGACTCGGCCTCGACGCTCTGCACGACGACGAGCCGCCCGCCCGACGTCACCATCGACAAGGCCGACGACCCCGATCCCGTCGCTCCCGGCGGCGACCTCGTCTACACGCTGGTCGTCCGCAACCTCGGCGGCGTCGCGGCGACGAACGTCGTCGTGAGCGATCCGCTGCCGGCCAGCACGACCTTCGTCTCCTGCACGACGCCGAAGGGCACCTGCGGCCACGCCGCCGGCGTCGTGACGGCGAGCCTCGGGACCCTCGCCGGCGCCGAGACCGTCACGCTCACGATCGCCGTGAAGGCGCCGCCGGCCGGGCTCTGCTCCGTGATCGACAACACGGCCACGGTGAGCGCCGACGCCGACAGCGATCCCACGAACAACAGCGCCTCCGAGCGCACGACGTGCACCGGCATCGGCGCGTGCCCGCACACGCAGGGCTTCTGGAAGAACCATCCCGAGGACTGGCCGGTCGGCTCGCTGGCGCTGGGCGACGAGACCTACACGAAGGACGAGCTGCTCGCGATCTTCCGGACGCCCGTCCGCGGCGACGCGAGCCTCAACCTGGCGCACCAGCTGATCGCCGCCAAGCTCAACGTGGCGGCGGGCGCGGACTCGTCGGTGATCGCGGGCACGATCGCCCACGCGGACAGCCTGCTGGCGCCCTTCAGCGGCAAGCTGCCGTACGGGGTGCGGTCCTCGTCGGTCGCCGGCCGCGCCATGACGACCGACGCCCGGGCCCTGGACGCCTACAACAACGGTCGCCTGACGTCGTCCTGCCGGTGAGATCGGCGTCGCCGGCGGCCGGGCCAGCCTCCGCGGGCCCGGCTGACGGCTGACGTCGCGGCCTCCGGCCCGGCCTCGGACTTTCGGCCGGCCGAGCGACCGCGGCGGCCGGGACAGCTGCTGGACCATGCCCGACGCGTCGAAGCAGTTCCACGCGAGCCGCGAGGTCTTGCGTCACGGCCTCCTCGATGTCTTCCAGGGGCTCCGCGAGGAGTGTACGCCGTGGCGGCGCCGACCCTACCGCGCCAGCGGCCAGGCGAGGATGCCCACGGCGCCGGCGACGAGCACCACCACCGGCTCCGGCACCTTGAACCGCCAGAGCGCGGCGAAGGCGACGAGGGCGATGGCGGCGGTGGGCGCGTCGTACACCGCCCGCCGGGCGAGCACGACGACCGCCCCGGCGATGGCTCCGGTCGCCGCGGCGGTCGCCCCCAGCACGAAGGCCTTGAGCTGCGCGTTGTCGCGGTTGCGCTTGAACCACGGGGCGGGCACGACGGTGAAGACGTAGACCGGGAGGAAGATGCCGATGGCGGCCAGCAGCGCGCCCCGGAAGGCGGCGACCAGGTAGCCGATGAAGGCGACGGTGATCACGACGGGGCCGGGCGTGATCATCGCCACCGCGACCGCGTCGAGGAACTGCTGCTCGGTCAGCCACCCGAACTGCTGGACCACGCCCTGGTGGAGGAAGGGCACGATCGCCAGCCCGCTGCCGAAGACGAAGGCGCCCGCCTTGGTGAAGAAGAGCAGGATCTGCGCGAGCACGCCCGCGTCGCCGTGGCCCAGGCCGACGAACCAGCGCTCGATGGCCCAGACGACGGCGGCGACTGCCGCCGCCCCGGCGATCGCCAGCGCGCCCCGCCGCCGGCCGGGCCAGGCCCGCTGGAGCAGCACGACCAGGCCCGCCACGATGAAGAACTCGGCCAGCTCGGCCTCGGCCAGCACGGTGACGGCGGCGAGCACGGCGAAGATGCCCCAGAGCCACGGGTCGCGCCGGTTGGTCGACCGCGCGAGCCTGTACGCCGCGATCGCGATGATGGCGATGACGGCGGCGCCGATGCCGTAGAACAGCGCCTGCATCCACCAGAGCCCGCCGTAGGCGAGGTAGGCCACCGAGATCGCGACCACCATGAGGAACGAGGGGAGGATGAACGCCAGCCCCACGACCGTCGCGCCGAGGGCGCCGTGCTGGAAGTAGCCGAGGGCGATCGCGAGCTGGGCCGCCAGCGGGCCCGGCATGATCTGGGCGAGCGCGAGACCCAGCCGGTACTCGTCCTCGTCCACCCAGCGGCGCTGCTCGACGAGGTCACGGTGCATGAAGCCCGCGAGCGCGACCGGCCCGCCGAAACCGAGCGCGCCGAGCTTGAGGAAGTAGGCGACGAACGGCCAGAAGCCGGCGGCGGTGGCGGCGCGGCTCGGCGCCGGCACTCCGGGCGACGCGGCGTGATCCATGCGCCCCTCCCCGCGTCGCCCGCCTACCGGGCCAGCTCGTCCACCAGCCGGGCGACCCGGGCGTCGATGGCCGCCCGGGCGGCCTCGTAGCCGTCGCTGACGGCCGGCACGTCGTCCCATCTCTCCACCGGCGCCCCCGGCCCGAGGGCGCCGAGGTCGCACCCGAACGAGACGATCCGCGAGGCGGAGGCGACGTCGGCCGCGGTCACGCGCGAGGGTCGCAGTCCCGCCACGTCGATGCCTTCCGCCGCCAGCTCCCTCGCCACGCGCGGCGCGATCTCCGGATCGGGCTCGGTGCCGACGAACGCCGCCTCGACGGCGAGCCCCCGGGCCCTCGCCAGGCGCTCGAAGTGCTTCGCGGCCAGCACGCTCTTGGCCGCCCCGTGCAGACATACGAAGAGGACGCGCTCCTTCGCCATCGTTCACCTCCCGCCGAGATCGACCGCGACGCCCGACCCGCCCTCGATCGCGCGCTCGTACACGGCGGCCGCGGCCGCCACGTCCTGCAGCGCCGTGCCCGTGCTGTCGAACACCACGATCTCGTCGTCCGCCACCCTGCCCGCCCGCGTCCCGGCCACCACCTCCCACAGCTCGGCGCGCACGTCCGCCCGCGTCACGAGCCCCCGCGCCAGCGCGTGATGGAGCTCGCCGATCGTCGCGCACTGCTCGAGATGATCCACGACCACGGCCGCCGACGCGAGGACTTCCGCCTCCAGCTCCTGCTTGTCCTCGCTGTCGGCGCCCACCGCGGCCACGAGGATGCCGGGAGGCAGGGCGTCCGGGCCGAGGAACGGCGCGCGCGCCGGCGTGCACGTGACGCAGACGGCGCTGTCCGCCAGCGCCGCGCGCAGGGACGAGGCCGCCTCGACGTGGAGACCGAGCTCGGCCGCCATCTCGACGGCGAGCGCCCGGGCCCGCCCGGGCGCCGCGTCGAGGAGCCACAGGCGCTCGAGCGGCAGCGCCCGCGCCAGCGCCCGGGCGTGATGGCGGCCCTGCACGCCGCAGCCGACGATGGTGGCGACGGCGGCGCCGGCCCTCGCCAGGTGGCGCGCCGCGAGCGCGGTGGTCGCCGCCGTGCGGAGCGCGGTGATCTCGATGGAGTCCATGACGGCGAGCGGCGCGCCGGTGTCGGCGTCGGCGAGGACGACGACGCCCTGGATGGCGGGCAGGCCGTTGCGCCCGGGATTCGAGGAGAAGTTGCCGTTGACCTTCGCCGCGAAGTAGCGGCGACCCAGGTCGGCGCCGGCGGCCTTCACGTGGAAGCCGCCGCCGCCGGCGTGGACGCCGAGGATCGCCGGCGGCAGCGTCCGTCCGCCCGCGTGGGCCAGGAGCGCCCGCTCGACCGCGGCTAGGCAGGTCTCGGGCGGCAGCAGGCGGGCGACGTCGCGCCGGGTGAGGATCAGGGCCCCGGGCATGGTGCGGGCAGTGTAACGTTTGACGTGCCATGTATCAACTGTTACCTTCTCCGGGGTCCGGCGCCGCCCGACGTGCGGCGTCACCGCAGCGCCCGGCCCCGTCGCGGTCCACCGGCGTGGACCGCTGGAGGACGCCATGAAGTGGGTCACCCGCGAGAAGGCCCGCGTCGACCGCATCGCCTGCCCGTGGCTCATCAGCCGGTTCATCGACCGGGAGGCGACGTTCCTGTTCGTCCCCGCCGACCGGGTGAGGGAGGTGGCCGAGCGCGAGGGCGCGATCCCCTACGACGTGCCCGGCGTCGAGCTGGGCCACCACGGCGATCGCTGCTCGTTCGACGCCTTCCTGGAGAAGTACCGCCTCGACGACCCGGCGCTGCGCGCGCTCGCGGTCATCGTCCGCGGCGCCGACACGAGCGCGCGCGACCTCGCGCCGGAGTCGGCCGGGCTCTACGCGCTCGCCACCGGCTTCCAGGCGATCGCCGGGGACGACCACGACAACATGGCCAGGCAGTTCCCGGCCTACGACGCGCTGTACGCCTACTGCCGGGCGCGACTGCCTCGCGGCGCCGCCCCGGCCCCGGCGGAGGGGCCCGCGCGAGCCTGACCGGCGGTCTGGACTCGGCGCTCGATCGTGCCTACCCTGATCGACCGGGTCGCCGGCACGATCGAGAGCACGCAGGGTCCGGATGTCGTCGCTCGTGTTCCGCCCGCTGGGGTTGCTCGTCATCGTCCTCGCCGCCGGGATCGCCGTCGCCGCCGAGACGGCCTCGAGGCCGCCCGCGACCGCGCCGGCGGCGCTCGTGGAGCGCGGCCGCTACCTGGCGAGGATCGCCGGCTGCAACGACTGCCACACCGCCGGCTACGCCGAGCGGGCCGGAGACGTTCCGGAGAAGGACTGGCTCACCGGCGACTCGCTGGGATGGCGCGGTCCGTGGGGCACGACGTATCCGATCGACCTCAGGCTCTACATGAACGGCATGACCGAGCAGCAGTGGCTCGCCACCGCGCGCGCCGCGCGGTCGCGCCCGCCGATGCCGTGGTTCGCCCTCCGCGACATGAGCGACGAGGACCTGCGGGCCCTCTACCACTTCGTCCGCGCGCTCGGGCCCGGCGGCAAGCCCGCGCCGGCGTTCGTGCCCCCCGGCGAGGAGCCGAGGACGCCGTGCGTCTCGTTCCCGGCGCCGCCGAAGTGAGCGACCGGCTCGCCCCGGCCCGGCGGTGGATGCGCGCGGCCGGCATCGCGTCGCGAGCCGTCCTCGTCCTCGCGGCGCTCGCGGTCGCCGTGGCGGCTCACGCGCAGCCCGGGGGCAGGGTCCACCGCATCGCCATGCTCGGCAACGAGAACACGCCGCCGTGGGACGGACTGCGGCAGGGACTCCGCGACCTCGGCTACGTGGATGGCCGCAACGCCGTCATGGAGTGGCGCTGGTCGGAGGGGAAGCCCGACCGGCTCCCGGCTCTCGCTGCGGAACTCGTGGCGCTGAAGCCGGACGTCATCGTCGCGTCGGGCACCCAGGCCATCCGGGCGGCCAGACAGGCCACGAGCACCATCCCGATCGTGATGGCGGTCTCCGCCTACCCCGAAAGGCTCGGACTCGTCGACAGCCTCGCCCGCCCCGGGGGCAACGTCACGGGACTCACCAACGTCGCCCCCGAGCTCAACGCGAAGAAGCTGGCGCTGCTCAAGGAAACCTCGCCGAAGGTCTCGCGCGTGGCCGTCGTCTGGAACCCCGACAGCCCGGTCGAGAAGCTGACCGTCCGCGATCTCCAGAGCGTCGCGCCGGCGGCCGGCGTGGCGATCCATTCCGTGGAGGTGCGGAGCCCGGGCGACCTTCCCGCCGCGCTCGCGGCCGCCGGCTCGAGCGGCGTCGACGCCCTCCACGCCATCGGCAATCCGACCAACTTCGCGAGTCGCCAGCTCATCGCCGACTTCGCGCGCAGGAACCGGCTGCCGAGCATCTACGAGGAGCGGCTGTTCGTCGAGGCCGGCGGGCTCATGTCGTACGCGCCGAGCTTCACCGACCTCTTTCGCCGCGCCGCCGCGTACGTCGACAAGATCCTCCGGGGCGCGAGGCCGGCCGATCTGCCGGTCGAGGAGCCCACGAAGTTCGAGCTGGTGATCAACGGCAGGACCGCCCGGGCGCTGGGCCTGACGATTCCGCCGGCGGTCATGCTGCGCGCGGACCAGGTGATCGAGTAGCCGTGGCGCCGCCCGACCGTCTTCGGGCGCGACGAGGGCCTGCGCGGGCGTCCGCCTACACGCGGGAGAGATGCGATGACCGACCGTCATGGCGACGGCCTGAAGCCCGGTGATCGGGCGTCCGACTTCGACCTTCCGGCCGCGGACGCCGAGGGGACGATCTCGCTGGCGGACTATTGCACCCGGGGACCGGTGCTGCTCGTGTTCCTCCGCGGCCTGTACTGTCCGTTCTGCCGCCGCCACATCGGCCCGCTCGCCCCCGCGTGCGAAGCCCCTGCGCGCGGCCGGCGTGGCGCTGCTCGGCGTCGTGATCGCGAGCGCGGAGCGGGCCCGGAAGTACTTCCGTCATTTCCCGGCCTGCTTCCCGATCGCTGCGGCGCCGGATCGCTCGGTCCACCGGGCCTGCGGCCTGCCGGAGGTGCACAGGACACCGGAGTTGTTGCAGTACGCCGAGCGGCGTGCCGCCGAGATCCTCGGCGAGATGGGCATCGACGCCCCTCCGGGTCAGGCCGGCAAGATCTTCTCGAGGGCTGACGGGTTCGAGCCGACCGCCGAGGACGACGCGGAGTACGGGCGCCCGCTGCAGTCGGTCGGTTCCTTCCTGATCGCACCCGACGGGGTCGTTCGCTGGGCACACTCGAGCACCGCGATGACGCCCCTGCCCCGGGTGGAGGAGCTATTGCCGCTGCTCCGATGACCCCGGGGGCCCGTGGTCGGCCCCGCCACCCGGTTTCTTCACGATCTTTTCACACGGCCGCCGTACTCCTCGCCCCAGGCTGCACGCCGGCTGCCGCGGTGCGCCGGAGAGGAGAGGCGAAATGTCCGGACGCTCGATCGCCGCCGCTGTCTCGCTCGCCCTGTCGATCCTGGCGGTAACTTCGACACTCGAGGCCCAGCTGGCGCCCCGCCAGCCCGGCCAGCCGACCGTCCCCCGGGCGCCGACCGGAAGGCTCGGCCTGGGGCTCGCCCACGCCTGCGCCCCGGCCGAGGTGGTCACGACCAGGACCCTCGTCCAGGTCGCCTGCCGGACCGCCGTCCAGGCCAAGGGCCTGGAGGAGGTCCACGTCTTCGCGGTCGGCGTGGACGATCCGGCCTTCGCCTCGCGCGTGCTCCGGGTGGCGATGAGCGCCCAGATCGCGGGGCACCGGGTCAAGATCACGTTCAATCCGACCGCCGACTTCAGCGGCGAGCGCCTGGGGTGTCCGGCCCGGACGTGCCGGCTCATCAGCACGATCGCGCTCGTCCAGTAGGAGGCCGCCGTGGCCTCCCGCCGGTGGACGATCCCCGCGGCCGCCGTCGCCCTGGCGCTGGCCGTCGCGCCGCGCGTCGCGTCGTTCTCGATGGATCCCGGCGTCTTCGTGGACCCGGGAGCCCTCGCGGGGGTGGACCTGGTGCACCTCGGCGAGCCGGTGCACGAGGAGATCACCGAGGCGGCGCTGCGCCACGTGACCGACGAGATCTCGCCCCGCCTCGTCCGGCACATCGTGCGCGGCAACCAGAACGCCGACGGCCCCACCCACAAGTTCGACGACGTCTATCACGTCAACAACGCGAACACGACCAACGGGATGTTCACGACCAGCTTCCGCACGATGCGCTCGCTGGTCGATGCCGCGGTGGCCGACGCCCGGGACAACGACGAGTTCTGGCGCCCCCGGCACGACACGCTGCACGGCATCGTGGACGACGTCGCGGAGACGCTGCGCGACCTCGGCCTCAACCACGCCTGCAACGGCCTCGGCGAATCCGCCTGCCCGCAGGTCGAGCTGCTGGCCAAGGCCGTCGAGGTCGCCGGCCACGGCCTGCGGCTGCTCGCCAACCCCATGGCCGATCCGCACGGCCTCGAGCGGACGACGCTGGCGAACCTCCGCGCCGACCTCCGCGCGCTCCTCGACACGCCGGGCGACCGGCGGTACTGCCGGCCGCTCACCTCGCACTGCTTCGAGCGCCTGGACGCCATGCTCCGCGACAACGAGTACTTCCAGGCCGACGTGCGGCGTCTCCGCCGGCTCGAGCGCGAGCTGCGCGCGTACGTGGCCTGGCAGAACCTCGGTCACGCGTTCCACATCGCCCAGGACTTCTTCGCCCACTCGAACTTCGTCGAGCTGATCAACGGGCGGGCCGGCCCGCCCTGCGGCAGCCTGCACGACCCCGCCATCTGCGGCCGGGCGCTCGCCGAGCGTGTCGACCGCGACGATCCCGCCATCGCGCCGTTCCTGGCGCGGCTGCGACCGACCTTCGCGCTGAACCTCGAGACGCTCGAGACCGTCCTCGGCACGCGGTTCCGGCGGCTCCAGACGGGCGTGGTCCGGCTGAGCCCCGGCCTCAGCAAGGAGGGCGTCTTCTGCGTCGACACGCTGCCGCCCGGGTTCGACTACTGCCACTGGCCGCACAAGCACGTGCCCGGGCTCAACAAGGACGACGCCGGGGATCCCGAGCGGGAGCCCGCGCACGCCAACCACGCCCATGCTCGCCGCGTGGCGCAGTACGCGTCGGAGGCGCTCTGGGAGGACTTCCTGCGTCGCGCCGAGTTCCTGCCGCCGGCGACGTCGGCGAAGAAGGAGGCGCTGAAGCGGGCGAAACTGGCGCACCAGCGGGCGATCGAGGCGGCGCTCGCGCTGCTGGCCGACGACGACTGACCGCCGCCGGAGGAGGGTCGCATGCGTCGCAGCACGCTGTTCGTGGCGATCGTCGCGCTCGCGGGCGCCGTCGCGGCGGCCCCCGCGGCGGGCTGGGCGCAGCGGGGCAAGAGCGCGTTCTCGACGGTCTTCCGCGAGGACGCGACGGGCCGCGCGGACGGCAACGCGTACCTGCTCACCTACCTCGCGACCCTGATGTTCCCGGAATATCTCGACCAGGTCGGCGGGCCGGCGGGGCGGCGAGTCGAGCCGCGATTCGCCGAGCGGCTGGCGGAGGACCCCGCGTTCTTCGAGCGCGAGTACCGGCGGCTGGCCGAGCACCTCTTCCACGAGGCGGACGGTGCGGCCTCCGCGGCCGGCGCGCGGTTCGCCCTCGTCCACGGCAAGGAGGGCGGCTACGCGGCGACCGCGACGGTGATCGGCACGCCGAAGGCCGTGCTCGTCGTCTTCAGGGGCGGCTCGAAGACGGGCTTCAACGAGGCCGAGGTCCGCACGGTCGCGAAGGAGACCGGGATCCCGGGGCTGCCGGGCCGCGTCCACGAAGGGTTCTGGGACAGCCTGAAGGCCGCCACCGTCCATCCCGCGCGGGACGGCCGCCCGTTCCGCGAGACGCTCACGCGGAAGATCGTGGAGTTCGGGGGGCGCAGCCGCCGCGTGTGGATCGCGGGGTTCTCGATGGGCGCGGCGCACGCGCAGCTCTTCGCCGCCTACCTGGACGCCCGCGTCGACGGCGACGGGCGGCGGGACGGCATCCGGGCCCACGGCGTCTACGCGATCGGCGCCCCCCCACGTCGGCGACCGCGAGTTCGTCGCCGGCCTGACCGGCCGCTTCCAGGGCGGGCGCCTGCAGCGCTTCGACTTCGTCGACGACCCCGTGACCGTCATGCCGCCGTACGCCGTCGGCTACCAGCGCGCCGGCACCCGCGTCTACTACGACGACGTCGAGACGATCCAGTTCGGCGTCCCCGAGCGGCTCGTCGTCGACGACGCGAAGATCCTGCGCGCCGTCGCCGGCGTGCTCACCGACGCCTCGGTCGGCTGGATGACCGAGCGGAGCCGGATCATCAAGCTCCGCGCCGCGTCGTCGATCTTCTGCTTCCACTACCCCCACTGGTACCTGAACGCCGCCTACGCCCAGCTCGGCCGGCGCGAGAAGGCGCGCGTGCCCCATCCCGTCGGCCTGCCGAACGTCGGCGAGTTCTACCGGCCGTGCGGCCCGCTCGACGTCCTCCGCGGCCAGCGCAACCCCGTGGCCGCCGCGGCCGACGCCGCCGCCGGGGCGGCCGCCGCCGCGCAGGACGCGATCGAGACCGTCGCGTACAGCGCCGGCCAGCTCCTCGCCAACGCGACGGGCGCGGCCGTCGCCGAGGGCGTCTACTTCCTCCGGAGCGTCAGGGACGGCAAGCACGTGGAGGTCCGCTACGGCTGCATGGACGACAACGGCTGCGGCGTGCAGCGGGGCGGCCTGGGCAAGACCACCCGCAACAACGAGTTCGTCGTCAGGAAGCAGGGGCTCGGCTACACGATCAGGAACGGCTCGCGCTTCGTCGAGATCGACGCCGATGACCTGTTCGACAACGGCGGGCGCGTCCAGGTGTGGGAGGCGAACCTCTTCGGCGGCCACGCGCCCAACCAGGTCTGGCACTTCCACCGCGTCAGGGACAACCGGTACGTGATCGTCAACGAGGCGAGCGGCAAGGTGCTCGACGCCCGGGACGCCTGCGGCGACGCGGACGGCTGCCGCGTCCGGCAGTGGACCGCGCGGGACAGCGACCCCGCGCAGGTGTGGATCCTGGAGAAGGCGAAGTGAAGTATCCTCTGTGCCGCGATGAAGCCCGCGCCGTTCGACTACCATCGTCCGGCGTCGCTCCCCGAGGTCTTCGACCTGCTCGACCGGTACGGCGAGGACGGCCGCATCCTGGCCGGCGGCCAGAGCCTCGTGCCCGCCCTGAACATGCGCCTGGCGACGCCGCGCGCGGTGATCGACATCAACCGCGTCCCCGGGCTCGACGCGATCCGCCTGGCGCCCGAGGGCCTGGTGATCGGCGCGCTCGTCCGGCACGAGGTCGCGGAGACGTCGCCGCTGGTGAGAGAGCACGCGCCGCTCGTCGCCGCCGCCCTGCCCCACGTGGGGCACGGCGCCATCCGCACGCGGGGCACGATCGGCGGCAGCCTGGCGCTCGCCGATCCCGCCGCCGAGCTGCCGGCGTGCATGGTCGCGCTCGACGCCGTGATCCGGGCCGCCCGCCGCGGCGGGCGACGGGAGATCCCGGCCGCGCAGTTCTTCCGCGGCGTCTACACGACGGCGCTCGCTGCCGGCGAGGTCGTCACCGAGGTGGTGCTCCCGCCGCGCGGCCCGGGCTGGCGCTCGGCGTTCGACGAGCTGGCCCGCCGGCAGGGTGATTTCGCGCTGGCGGGGCTCGCCGCGACCGCGCGCGTCGACGGGGCGGTCCGCGATCTCCGGCTGGTCTTCTTCGGCGTGGGGCCGGCGCCCGTGCGGGCGCGCCGCGCCGAGGCGGCGCTGCTCGGCGGCCGGGCCGCCGGCGCGGCGCTCGCGGCAGACGACGCGCTGGCCGCCGCCGCGAGGGCGCTCGACGACGACCTCGACCCTCCGGGCGACGTCCACGCGAGCGCCGCCGTCCGCCGTCAGCTCGCGCGCGTGCTCCTGGGGCGGGTCGCCCGCCGCCTCCTGGACACGCCGCCGTGAACGTCACGGTCGTCGTCAACGGCACGCCGGTCACGCGACCGGTCGATCCCCGCCAGAGCCTGGTCGACTTCCTGCGCCACGAGCTCGAGCTCACCGGCACGCACGTGGGGTGCGAGCACGGCGTGTGCGGCGCGTGCACCCTCCGGGTCGACGGCAAGCTCGTGCGCGGCTGCCTGATGCTGGCGGCCCAGGCGGACGGCTCGCGGGTCGACACCATCGAGGGCGTCGCCGCCAGCGGGGAGATCGCGCATCTCCAGGCGGCGTTCCGCCTGGAGAACGCCGCGCAGTGCGGCTTCTGCACCCCGGGGATGCTGCTCGCCGCCCACGACCTCCTCCAGCGCGTGGAGCGTCCCGACGCCGCCGCGATCCGCACGGCGATCGGCGGCAACTACTGCCGCTGCACCGGCTATCACGCGATCGTCCGCGCCGTCGAGCGCGCCGCCGCGCTGCGCGCCGGACGGGCGCCGGAAGCGCCGCACGCCGCCGGCGCCGATGACGACTACATCGGCCGCGCGGTGGTGCGGCCGCAGACCGCCCGCCTCGTGGCCGGCCGCGGCGTCTACACCGACGACCTCGCCCTGCCGCGCCTCGCCCACGCGGCGTTCGTGCGCTCGCCGCACGCCCACGCGCGCATCGTCGAGATCGACGTGGCCGGGGCGCGGTCGATGCCGGGCGTCCTCGCCGTCGCCACCGGCCGCGACCTGGCGCCGCTCTGCGAGCCGTGGGTCGGCGTCCTGCGGAGCTTCCCGGGCATGAAGTCGGCGCCGCAGCATCCCCTCGCCGTGGAGAAGGCGGTGTGGCAGGGCGAGCCGGTCGTGGCGGTGGTGGCGGAGTCGCGCGCGCTCGCCGAGGACGCCTGCGCCCGCGTCCGCGTGACGTGGGAGCCGCTGCCGCCCGTCGTCGACCCCGAGGCCGCGCTCGCCCCCGGCGCGCCGCTCATCCATCCCGACCTCGGGGACAACCTCGTGCTGGAGTCGCGGATCGACGCCGGCGACGTCGACGCCGCCTTCGCCGAGGCGGACGTCGTCGTCAGGGAGACGTTCGAGACCGGGCGTCACACGGTGGTGAGCCTAGAGCCGCGGGTGATCGTGGCGGACCCCGACCCGACCGAGGGCACGCTGACGGTCTACCACTCCGGCCAGGCGCCCCACATGATGCACGACATCGTCGCCCGCCACCTGCGGCTGCCCGAGCACCGCGTGCGGGTCGTCAACCGGGACGTCGGCGGCAGCTTCGGCCTCAAGATCCACGTCTACCCGGACGAGATCGCGACCTGCATCCTGGCCGTCGTGCTCGGCCGGCCGGTGAAGTTCGTCGCCGACCGCGTCGAGTCGTTCCAGACCGACATCCACGCGCGCGACCACCGCGTCACCGCCGAGGTCGCCGCCAGGCGCGACGGCACGATCCTCGGCATGCGGCTGGACGACCTGGCGCCGGTCGGCGCCTACTCGATGTACCCGCGATCGAGCGTGGTGGAGTGCGGGCAGGTGCTGCGGACGACGCCGGGGCCCTACCGCTTCGCGAGCTACGCCGCGCGCGGGCGCGTCGTCTTCCAGAACAAGACGCCGACGTCGCAGTACCGGGCGGTCGGCCATCCGGTCGCGGCGCTCGTGATGGAGGCGATGGTGGACCGGGTCGCGCGCGAGGTGGGGCTCGACCCCGTCGACGTCCGCCGCCGCAACCTGATCACGGCCGAGATGTATCCCCACACCGCGCCCACCGGGCTCTTCTTCGAGCGGCTCTCCCACGAGGAGTCGCTCGAGAAGATCCTGGCGCTCGCCGACTACCCCGCGCTGTGCCGCGAGCGCGACGAGCTCAGGCGGCGCGGCGTCTACCGCGGGCTCGGCCTCTGCGTCTTCATCGACCTCACGGTGCCGGGGCCGCAGATGTACGGCACCGGAGGGGCGCGCATCTCGTCCCAGGACGGCACCACGATCCGCCTCGAGCCCACGGGGAAGATCACGGTGCTCGCCAGCATCACCGAGCAGGGACAGGGCACCGACACGATCCTGGCGCAGGTGGCGGCGACGGCCGTCGGCGTGCCGATCGAGGACGTGCGCGTCGTCACGGGCGACACCCTCGTCGTGCCGTACGGCGGCGGCACGTGGGGCAGCCGGGGCGCCGGCGTGGGCGGCGAGGCGACGCTCCAGAGCGGCAAGGCGCTCCGCGACAGCATCCTGAAGGTCGCCGCGGCGATCCTCGAGGTGGACCCGCTGTCGCTCGACGTCCGCCGCGGCCAGGTCGTCGACGCCAGGACCGGCGAGCCGGTGATGCCGCTCGGCGAGCTGGGGCGCATCGCCTACTTCCGTCCCGACACGCTGCCGAAGAACTTCCAGTCCGAGCTGACCGTCACCCGCCATTACGTGCCGCGGCACCAGCCGCTCGCCTTCACCAACGGCGTCCAGCTCTCCCACTGCGAGGTGGACCCCGAGACCGGGTTCGTGAGGCTCCTCGGCCACTGGGTGGTGGAGGACTGCGGCCGCATCATCAACCCGCTGCTCGTCGACGAGCAGGTGCGCGGCGGCGTCGTGCACGGGCTGGGCGACGCGCTCTTCGAGCGCTGCGTCTACGACGAGCAGGGACAGCTGCTCACCACGACGATGATGGACTACCTCGTGCCGATGGCCCCCGAGGTGCCCGACATCCTGGTCGACCACGTGGAGACGCCGACGGCGTACGCCGAGGGCGGCTTCAAGGGGGCGGGCGAGGGCGGCGTGTGCGGCGCGCCCGGCGCGGTGCTGAACGCCGTCAACGACGCGCTGAGCCCGCTCGGCGCGCGGATCAGCCGCGTGCCCATCACGCCGGACGTGGTGCTGCGGGCGCTGGGGAGGATCTGAGCGCCGGAGGGAAGCGCAACGAGACGGCGCCGTCGAGAAGGAAGCGGGCCGCCGGCGGCCCAGACGGCCTCCGTCCGCCGTATCGCCAGGGGGCGCTCCACTGACGGACCCCGTCGAGTTCCAGACCCGCTTCTACCGCATCCCGCGCTCGGTGATCGGCCCCAGGCCCGTGCAGAAGCCGCACCCGCCGCCGTCCCTGGCCGCCTTCGTGCGGAAGCGCTGAAACGCGCCGCGAACTCGCCGACGGCTGGAACCCGGTGGACATCCCGGTCGAGGGCCTCGCGCAGACGGTCGGCACGCTGCGCGAGCTGGCCACGGCGGCCGGACGGGGCCCGCGACGGCTGGAGATCGTGGTGCGGCCCAACGTTCACCGGCCGAACCGCCGCCGGGCAGCGCTCGCCCCATCTTCTCCGGCTCGCTGGGGGAACTGAAGAGCGCGGTTGGAGCGGCTGCGCGACCCCGATGTCCACGAGGTCTTCTTCGACTCCAGGGTCTCGCCGGCCGGCTGAAGCCGGGCGGCATTCCCCGGGACGATGGAACGCCTGCGAACCATCGCGTCTCGGTAGCCGAGACCGCCGATCCGGTTGGAGCGGCAACTGTCCCTGACGCTCGCCGGCCACATCAGCGGGTCCCGCCGGGCTGATCGCGCCTCGCGACGCCGGCCAGCCGCAGCGCGAGTTCGGGGCGCGAGCTCACGCCGAGCTTTTCATAGACGCGCCGCAGGTGGTGAAGCACGGTGTGCGGGGAAATCCCCAGCTGGCGAGCGGTGTCTGCCGCCGTCGCCCCGCGGACGACCGCGCACGCGACATCGGCCTCACGGCCGGTCAGGCCGAGCGCGCGAAGCGCTCCCGGCGTCTCCGTGAACCGCGTCGGTTCGAGCAGGATCAGCGTGCGGGGCGACCCGTCGTCGTGCGGCACGCGCTCGGCCGAGAGCCGACACGCCCGGGCGCCGCCGCCGTGACCGAGCACGACGAGCGGCACCGTGAGAACACCGTCGTCGTCCAGCGTGCGACACAACAACCGCGCCAGCCACCGGAGCCCGGCGAGAGGCGCCAGCCCACTCGCGGCGCCTGGACTCGCCAGAAAGCGCTCGGCCACGGCGTTCGCCATCTCGATCCGGCCCGCGCCGTCCAGGAGCACAACGCCGATGCCCACGTCCGGGCGGGCGCTCATCGCGGCCCGCAGCCAGGCGGCGCGCAGACCGGCGCGCAGATGGGGCACGAGGCACTCCAGCAGCGCTCGCTCCTCGCGGTCATACTCCCGCGTCCGTCGCGACAGGCACAGGTGCCCCCACGGCGTGCCCCGGAGCGCCAGGGAAAGGTGCACCTCGTGATGCAGGCCGTAGGGCCGCAGCATGACGTCGACGTACGGATCGCGGCCGCCGAGCGACCCCTCCAGCATCTCCTCCACGAGCAGGACGCGGCGTGGCAGGGCGGCGCAGCGGCCGATGTCCGAGATGATCGAGCGCAGATAGACCCGATCCAGGAACTCGTCGAAGGCCTCGGGCGGCCGCCCCTCGTGCACGATGTGCACGGGCAGCGCGGTCGACGGGTCGGCCGCCGGAAAGCAGAAAGCGTCGAGAGCCAGGGCGCGGGTGAGTCGGCCGGTCACACGGCGGCACAGGGTCTCGGAGTCGAGCCCCATGTAGCAGAGCCGTTTCAGCGCCGCCAGCTCCGCGCGAGACGCAGGACCCAGCCGCCGCATCGTCACCCAAGGATACGCGCCCACGCGGATCCCGCCACGGCGCGGCCATCCCGGCGAGACCGCCCATTCGCGAGCTTCGACAGCACGCCCGCCCCGCGGGACGAGCTCAGCGCCGATCCGGGCGCGGCCGCCGGGGCTCCCCAGGTCGTGGGATGGCGAGCGGCCAGAACCTGCGCTATGTCCTTGTCGTGATCATCTCGCACGAAGCAGACATCACGCGTCGCGCAGCCCTCGCGCTGGGCGGCGCAGTCCTGCTGGCTGGCGCCGGCCTCGCTGCGTGCCGGAGCGCACGCGCAGGAGCGCTCACCGCCGCGCGGAGGGATATCGTGAAGCGGGCATCGTCGCACGGAGTCGGCATCGCGTACGAGGAGCACGGGCCGCAGTCCGGCCCCACCCTGCTCTGCCTGCCTGGCTGGTGCTCGAATCGTACGCTCTTCACGCCGTTCGTCGAGCTTGTGGCCGCCCGCCGTCGCGTGCTCGCGCTGGACTGGCGCGGCCACGGCGACTCGGATCGCCCCTCGCACGACTTCGGGATGCCGGAACTCGTCCAGGACGCTCTCGCCATCGTCGCCGCCAGCGGCGCGGACCAGATCGTCCCGCTCGCGGTGTCGCACGCGGGCTGGGTGGCGATCGAGCTGCGTCGACGGATGGCCGACCGTGTGCCCGCGCTCGTGTTCCTGGACTGGCTCGTGCTCGATCCTCCACCCCCGTTCACCGACGCTCTCCGCGCGCTCCAGGATGCCGCGCGATGGCGGCACACGCGCGATCAGCTGTTCGCCATGTGGCTCACCGGCGCGCCGGCCCCCGTCGCCGAGCAGATCCGGCGCGAGATGGGCGCGTACGGATTCGAGATGTGGTCGCGCGCCGGCCGGGAGATTGCCGCCGCCTACTCCCGCCACGGCAGCCCGCTTCGGTTGCTCAGCGCCATGCCGCCCGCGCCGGCGTTGCACCTCTACGCCCAGCCGCGCGACGCCGGCGTCCTCGACGCCCAGGAGGAGTTCGCACGCCGGCATCCGTGGTTCACGGTACGCCGGCTCGACGCCTCCAGTCACTTCCCTGTGCTGGAGATCCCCCGCGTGACCGCCGCCGCCATCGAGGCGTTCCTGGACAAGGAACTGTCCGCGCGGTGACCGGGCCTCCAGCCCGAGGCCGTCGGTGGATCTTCTTCATACGCGCACGTGCCGTCCGCGCCCGCCGCCGCACTGGAAGGGGCGTCCCGGAGCACCACCCGGGCTGCGATGCGCCGCCGGCCCAAGGCGGCGGCGCGCGCTCCCGGCGTCTGCTCGGCCCACCGGCGCACGGTGTCGTAGAAGCGGCGGTTCCTCCCGAGGCTCAGCGGACTCTCGGAGTAGAGCGGCGCCTCGACCACAAGACCGCCCCGCGAGGTCAGGCGTCCCGATAGGCCTGGGCGATGTACTCCTCCAGCATTCGCTGGCTGTTGAAGAACGACGCGTTCAGCGCGATCGTCGAGCGCATCAGCTCCGTCCACCCGGAGCCGCCGGCGTGGTAGAGCGGCGCGACGTGCTCGTCCAGGATCCGGTAGAGCTCGGCCGCGTCCTCGGCGTCGGTCCGCTCCCCGGTCTCGGCCCGCTGGCAGGATCCGATCGACCAGCCGGTCACGCCCTCGACCGCGCCCTCCCACCACCAGCCGTCCAGAACGCTGAGGCTCGGGACGCCGTTGTGGGCGGCCTTCATCCCGCTGGTGCCGGAGGCCTCGTACGGCGGCTTCGGCGAGTTCACCCAGACGTCCACGCCGGCGGTGAAGAGCCGGGCCAGGCGGACGGCGTAGTTCGGCAGGTAAACGACCTTCACCACCGGCGGCAGCGTCCGGGCGGCGGCCAGGACGGCCCGGATCGCCGCCTTGCCGGGCTCGTCACGTGGGTGGGCCTTGCCGGCGAAGACGATCTGGAGCGGCCCGTGACGCCGCGCGATCCGGACCAGACGCTCGGGGTCGTGGAGCAGCAGCGCCGGCCGCTTGTAGCCCGTCGCCCGCCTCGCCCAGGCCAGCGTGAGATGGTGGCGGTCGAACCCGGCACCGGTCGCCGCGTTCACCTCCTCTACCAATCGCGCCTTGGCCTCGGCATGGGCGAGGCGGACGTCGTCCAGGGGGATCGCGCACGCGTAGCGAAGCGCGAAGCTGTTGCGGCGCCAGTCGGGGATGAACCGGTCGTAGAGCGCTCGGAACGCCGGCGCCGCCCAGGTCACCGAGTGCACGCCGTTGGTGATGGAGCCGATAGGGTAGCCGGGGAACATCGTCCGCGAGACCTCGCCGTGGCGCCGGGCGACCCCGTTCACGTAGTGGCTGAGCTCGAGCGCCACTTCGGTCATATTCAGGGAGGCCTCACAGCAGCCGAGGATCCGCAGCGTGTCCAGGGCCGACTGTCCCAGCACGGCCCGGACCAGGGTCAGCGGGAACTGGTCGTGGCCTGCCGGCACCGGCGTGTGCGTGGTGAACACGCACGCGCGCTTGACCCGCTGAGCCGCCTCGGCCGGGCGTTCCGGCGTGCGCGCGATCTCCTCGGCGAAGAGTTCGAGCGCCAGCAGGGCCGAGTGCCCCTCGTTCAGATGGTAGCGTCTCACGTCGGTGTAGCCCAGCGCGCGGAGCATCCGGACGCCGCCGATGCCGAGGACGACTTCCTGGGCCAAGCGATAGCGATCGTCGCCGCCGTAGAGCACGTCGGTCAACCTCCGGTCGCGGTCGCCGTTCTCCGGCACGTCGGTGTCGAGGAGGAAGACGGGGACCCGCGCGCCGTCGATTCCCTCGACGTCGTGACGCCAGGCCCGGACCGTCACCGGTCGGCCCTCGACCTGGACGCGGCACCGCGCCCCGGTCGTCTGCAGCCAGTCGTCGGGCGACCAGGCCGCCGCCTCCTCCCTCTGCTCGCCGTCGGGGCCGAGGCGCTGGGCGAAGTACCCCTGGCGGTGGAGCAGCGTGATGCCCACCATGGGCAAGCCCAGGTCGGCCGCGCTCCGCAGCAGGTCGCCGGCCAGCACCCCGAGACCACCGGCGTAGGTCGGCAGTTCCGGGCGGAGCGCCATCTCCATGGAGAAGTACGCGATCGTGCCGGAAGGCCGCGGGCGCACCGCCCGCCTCTCAGGCGCCTCGACCGCCATCCCCCGGTCGCTCGCGCGATGCCGAGCAGGCGGAGTCAGCTCGCCCTCGGAATCGCTCCGCTGTGGCCCGCCTGACCCGGCGTGGCGTCGTTACCGCCGCTCGGCGGCATCGGCCACGCTGATTGACTCCCCGCGATGACCTCACCACACCCGCATGCCCGGCGAGGAGAGCGGCGTCGTCGTGGCGAGCCTGAACAGCGTGGGCGCGTAGGCCACGACGATCAGCGCGACGGCGAGCGCGATCCACGGACGCCACCGGTCCAGGAAGGCGGGCGCGTACTCGGGCCCGGAGATCGCCTCGGCGAACGCGGGCACGGCCGGCGCGGGCGCGCGCCCCGCCGTCGCCGTCAGGACCAGGTTCAGGAAATAGAGGATCGCGGAGACGAACAGGAGCGCCCCGCCGATGCCGACGAGCGGCAGGAGCGGCTTCCAGTCCGCCTGGAGATACGCGGCATGACCGATCGCGGTCCGCCGCGGCATGCCCCGGAGCCCGAGCTCGTGGAGCGCCGGGGAGAAGATCAGCATGCCGGCGAACCAGAGCCACACCTGCGCGAGCGCGACGTGCCGGCTCCAGAGCGTGCGGCCGGCCAGGTACGGCACCAGCCAGTAGGTGATGCCCATGAATGTCAGCGTCACCGCCGTGCCGACCGTGAGGTGCAGGTGCCCGACGATGTACGCGGTGTTGTGGACGATGAGGTTCATGTTGAACGAGGCGTTGACGAGACCGCCGATCCCGCCGCCGGCGAAGAGGATCATGGCCAGCACCTGCGCGGCCACCGAGGGGTCGCCCCACGGGAGCTTCGCGAACCAGGCGACCCAGCCCTTGCCGCCACGCGCGCGCCCCGCGTTCTCGAGCGATGCCACCACCGTGAAAAACGTGAGCAGGCTCGGGAAGAACACGGCGAACGTCAGGAACGCGTGCAGCAGCTTCCACCCCTGGTGGATGCCGGGGTCGACGTACTGGTGGTGGAAGCCGAGCGGGGTCGAGAGGACGAGGAACAGGACGAAGGACGTCCGGGCGAGCGGGTCGCTGAAGAGGCGCCCGCCGGCCTGCCGAGGGACGAGCGTTTCCCAGGAGATGTAGGCGGGCAGCAGCCAGAAGTACACGATCGGATGCCCGGTGAACCAGAACAGCGTGCGGGCGAGCAGCGGGTCGGTTCCCGCCATGAGCCCGAACGACCACGGGAGCACCAGGAACAGCATCTCCGCCGCGATGCCCGCCGAGGCGATCGTCCACATGACGAACGTCACGAGCGACATGAACGCGGCGAGCGGCGTCCGTCGCTCCGGGTTCTGCGCCCGCCAGGCCCGGTACGTGAGCACGAGGTTAAGCGTCACGAGCCAGGTCCCCGCGACCACGAGCGTGAGGCCGAGGTAGAAGGCCCAGTGAGCCTTCATCGGCGGGTAGAACGTGAACAGAACCGTCGCCGCGTTGGCGACGAGCGGGATCGCCGCGAGCACCAGGCCCGCCACCATCAGCCAGAACGTCCCCCAGGCGAGGCGGACGCTCGCGAGCGGCCGGTTGAAGGACCGGGCCGCGAGGAACGGCAGCAGGCCACTGATGAAGAACGTGGTCCACACCAGGACGTTCAGGACGCCGTGGTACGTGAGGCTGTGGTAGTGGGACCGGATGACGGGATCAAGCTTCGGGTAGATTTCCAGGCCCGCATATTCCAGCGCCTGGAAGAACCCGGTGGTCATGCCACCGAACAGGGCGACCAGGGCCACGAGGGCGTAGGCTGCCGCGAGGCGCTCCTCGGAGGGCGTCATCGCTTGCGCTCCTCGACGATGATCGTGCCGGCCATGGTGTGGTGCGCGATGCCGCAGTACTCGTGGCAGATGATCGGGTACTCGCCCGGCGTGTCGAAGCGCGCCTGGGCGAAGGCGATCTGCCCGGGCAGCACCATCACGTTGATGTTGTGCTTGGGCACGAGCAGGCCGTGAATCACGTCCTTGCTCGTCGCCCAGAAGCGCACGGTCGATCCGGCCGGCACGCGAACCTCTTTCGGCGCGAAGGCCCAGATCTGCGCGGTCAGCCGCACCTCGTACTGGCCCGGCGCCGTCTCCACCACCCCGGGCTCCTTGAACAGTGGGTGCTCGGCGACCTTCTGCGGCTCGACGCGCCCCTGGTCGCCGGTGAGATGGATGCCCGCGCCGAACGCGGTTACCGCGAGCGCGACGAGCATGCCCACCGGGATGGCGAAGCTCGGAAGGATCCAGGCGAGTTCCCACAGGTACACGGTCGTCGAACGTCGCTCCAACCCTTGCGCCATGGCTCAGCTCCTCCAGATCCGGAGGTAGGCGTTGATCCAGAACGCGGCGAGAATCGCGAGGTAGACCAGGATGAACAGCAGCGTGCCCTTGGGGTTCTCGTGCCCGTCGCCTGGCTCGTGCGTGTCCATGGGTCCTCCCATCAGTGAGCGCTCATCGCGCAGTCAAGCTGCCCTCAGGAGATGAAACGCCGCCCTGCGGACGGATTGATGAACGGCACCTGCCGCCGCGTTCGTCACCTCCTCCTGCGCCACCACGGAGCATGAGCCGTCACGTGATCGACGCCAGTGGGGCGGTTCCACGCGCGCCGCATGGCCCATTTCTCGATCTCGACCGCCACGAACACCGTGCTGGCGATGCCGATCACCAGCATGAGGTCCACGGCCCTCAATGGCTCGGTCTTGAATACCGTTTGCAACATGGGCACGTAGATCGTCGCGAGCTGCAGCGCGAGCGTCAGCACGACGGCGCCGAGCAACGGCTTGTTCGACAGCAGGCCCAGCGTGACGAGCGACTGGCGCTCGGACCGGATCGCCAGCACGTGAGCGAGCTGCGTCAGGCACAGTACCGTGAAGGCCATGGTCTGCCAGTGCGCCGAGCCGGCGTGGATGAACCAGGCCTCGGTCCCCAGGGTCAGCCCCGCCATGAGCAGGCCCACCCACACGACGTGGATGCCCAGCCCGTGAGCGAACACGCCCTCCGTCGGCGGCCGCGGCGGGCGCCGCATGACGTCGGGCTCCGCGGACTCCACCGACAGCGCGAGGCCCGGCAGGCCGTCGGTGACGAGTTTGATCCAGAGGATCTGGATCGGCAACAGCGGGATTGGCAACCCGAGGAAGGGGGCCAGGAAGATGGTCCAGACCTCTCCGGAGTTGGTGGTCACGACGTACCGGATGAAGCGTCGCAGGTTGTCGTAGATCCGCCGTCCCTCGCGCACGGCCCGGACGATGGTGGCGAAGTTGTCGTCGAGAAGGATCATGGCACTGGCTTCCTTCGCGACGTCGGTCCCGGTGATGCCCATCGCCACGCCGATGTCGGCCCGCTTGAGCGCGGGGGCATCGTTCACTCCATCGCCGGTCATGGCGACGAACTCGCCCCGGTTCTGGAGCGCCGTGACGATCTTCAGCTTCTGCTCGGGCGCGACGCGCGCGTACACGCGGACCTGCTTCACGCGCTCCTCGAAGGTCTCGAGGGGCAGCTGGGCCAGCTCGGGTCCGGTCATGACGGCGGCTCCGTCATCCTCCAGGATCCCCAGCCGCCGCGCGATCGCCCGCGCCGTCAGAGCATGGTCGCCGGTGATCATCACCGGGATGATGCCGGCGGCCCGGCAAGTCGCGACCGCCTCGCGCGCCTCCTCGCGCGGCGGATCCATGAGGCCGACGATGCCGAGGAGCGTGAGGTCGCGCTCGACGGTCACGGGACTGAGAGGCTCGGGCAGCGTGTCCCACCGGCGCGTGGCCACCGCCAGCACCCGGAGGCCGTCCGCCGCCATGCGCTCGGCCACCTCGAGAAGCTCCGGGCGGCGTAGCGCGGCGGGCCCGGCCGAGACGCGAACGTCGATCGAGCGCTCGAGAACCGCCTCGGCCGCGCCCTTCGTGAACGAGACGAACCCGCCGGCAGGATCCCGGTGCACCGTCGTCATGCACTTGCGCTCCGAGTCGAAGGGCAGCTCGGCGACTCGCGGGAACCGCGCCGCCTGCTTCCCCTTCTCCACGCCGGCCTCCCGAGCGGCCACGAAGAGGGCGACCTCGGTGGGATCGCCGAGGATCGCGCCGGTCGCATCAGGGCCCGCGTCGTTGCTGAGCGCCATGGCCAGCAGCAGCTCGTCCCACGCGCCGCCCGACCCCGGGGCCCGCTGCATCGCGCCGGTGCAGTACCACTCCTCCACCCGCATCCGGTTCATGGTGAGCGTGCCGGTCTTGTCCGAGCAGATGTAGGTCACGGAGCCGAGCGTCTCCACGGCGGGAAGTCTTCGCACCAGCGCCTTCTGAGCGACCATCTTCCGGGCGCCGAGCGCGAGCGAGATCGTGACCACTGCCGGCAGGGCCTCGGGAATCGCCGCCACCGCCAGGCTCACCGCGACCAGGAAGATGAGGAGCGGCGGCTCCCCGCGCGCCAGTCCCGCCGCGAACACGACGACGCAGATGGCGAGGACCGCGAATGACAGGCGCTGCCCGAACCGAGCCAGGCGCCGCTGGAGCGGCGTCTTGACCTCCTCGGCCTGCTGGAGGAGCGTGGCGATCCGGCCGAACTCGGTCTGCATCCCGGTGGCGACGACGACACCGGTGCCCCGGCCGTAGGTCACGGTGGTGCCCTTGTACGCCATGTTCTTCCGGTCGCCGATCGGGAGACCGGCGTCGGGCAGCGGCGCCGTCGTCTTCTCGACCGGCACGGACTCGCCGGTGAGCGGCGCCTCCTCCACTCTGAGGTGCGCGGCCTCGAGCAGCCGCAGGTCGGCGGGCACGATCCGGCCGGCCTCGAGAAGGACGATATCGCCCGGGACGAGCTCGGCGGCGGGGATGAGGGCGGTCATCCCGTCGCGGACGACCACGGCCGTCGGCGCCGCCATCGCCTTCAGCGCCGCCATCGCCCGCTCGGCCCGGTACTCCTGGATGAAACCGATCACCGCGTTCAGCACCACGATCGCGACGATCGCGACGGTGTCCACGACGTCGCCGATCAGCCCCGAGATGACCGCGGCGACCAGGAGCACCAGGATCATGAAATCCGTGAACTGCCTGGCCAGCAGGCCCAGGGCCGTCCGCCGCTGCCCCTCGCGCAAGACGTTCGGGCCGTGCGTCGCGAGGCGGTGCTTCGCCTCGGCGCTGGCCAGTCCGCGGGCGGACACCCGGAGGGCCTCGAGCACCACCTCGGCCGGCTGCTGATGCCAGGCCATGTGGACCGTCAGGCCCGCGTGGCTGTCACGAGCGGCGGCGGAGTACTCTCTATCGCTGATAGAGCATCCACGCTGCGGTCACGTAGAGGGCGACGATGAGCACGCTCTCTCCCCGGAGCCCCGAGTGCTGACGCTCATCCCGCACGATGATCGCCAGCACCCCGAGGCTGAGGCACGTGACGGCCACCAGGACCGTCACGAGATGGTCGCGGGAGACGACGGTGAGGACCGGTCCCCGGACATAGACGAGGTCCATGACGAGCAGGATCGTCATGTTGAACGCGTTGCTGCCGAAGATGTTTCCCACCGCGAGGTCCAGCGCGCCCAAGCGCACGGCGGAGACAGTGGCGGCCATTTCCGGGAAGGAGGTCGCGAGTCCGACCAGCAGCGTTCCGACGAACGTCTCCGTCACTCCGCCCTCTCTCGCAAAGGCCTCCGCCGACAGCACCAGCAGGGGGGTCACGACGAACAGCCCGACGGCCCCGAGCCCGAAGCCGACGAGGGGCCGCCGTATCCCTCCCCGATCCCCGTGCGGCGAGCGAGGGAGCGTGACGGGGGCAGCGGGCAGCGATCGATAGATGCGGCGCATCGCGCCGAGGTATACCGCGACGATCGCGAGGGTGTCGATCCCGACATGTCCGATTCGACCCCAGCCCCCGGTGAAGATGGCGAGTCCTGCCATCGCGGTCACCAGAATTCCGAGGGCCCCGAGGCCTGCGTGACCGGGCCCGACCGAGTGCAAGATCCTGCGGCCCGCGAACCCGAGATCGAAAACGGCAAGGATCAGCATGTTCGCCAGCGTCGATCCGAGGAGATCGCCGACCCCGATGTCCGGTGCGTCGAGCAGCGCCGCGTTGCCATCGGTCAGGATCTCGGGGAGGGAAGTGGCCGCAGCGAGGAGCACCGAGCCGATCCACAGCCCGCCCAGCCCGGTCGCTCCGGCGATCGTATCGGCATGGCGCGCAAGCCTGGAGGCAAGCGCGAAGACCAACGCCCCAACGATCAGCAGGGCGAGCAGCGGGAGCAGAGGACCCCGACCCGTCAGCAGTTCGAGCACCAGTGCTTTCACGCGCGTCCTCAGGCTCGACGATCAGCCACGGCAGGACCCCTTCGGCATACGCCCTCCTCCGCGTCGGCTACACCCCCATCAACGTCGGCGCCGCCAGATTCAGAGCCAGCACCGCGGGGATGAAGAACCGGAGCGTTCCCAGGAACAGCCGGGCGAGCCCCGGGCGCTCGCCCACGGCCTCACGGAGCAATGCCTCATCGACGAACCATCCCGCCGCCACGCTCAGCACGAGCGCCCCCAGCGTCATGCCCACGGTGCCGAACGCGAAGTCCTCGAGGTCGAGCAACGGCACGCCGAAGAGCTCCAGCCGGAGCGCCGTGTAGCTCAGGGCGGACGGCAGGCCCAGCGCATGACGACCGCGGTCACGGATGCCGCTGCCCAGAGCCGGGAGATCCCCCACACGTCGATCAGGGTCGCCACCGGAAGCTCCAGGATCGAGACGGCCGACGTCAGGGCCGCAAAGAACAGGAGCAGGAAGAAGGCCGTGCCGAACAGCAAACCAAAATCCGGCTCCTGGAAGATCCGCGGGAGCGTGACGAACGCCAGCGGGACCCCCGCCGCCGGGTCGTACCCGAACGAGAACACGACAGGGAAGATGACGAAGCCGCCCAGCACCGCCACGACGAGGTCGGCGGCCGTGATGAGCACAGCGCTGCGCGCGAGGTCGCCGCGCGGGAGATAGCTCCCGTAGGTCAGCATGGGAAGTGCTCCACTAGCACGGGAATGTGGAGTTGCCCCGGTTTGGTGGAGGGTGAACTGCTTTCGAGGCTCCCTGTCCCTCACCGCACCGCCTCCGAGGGGGATAGCGAGATAGCACCCCCTGGGCGATCGTCGATCCTGACGCCACTGAGCGCGTGGCCACCGCGTGAGCTCTCTCGTAAACCATCGGCGAGAGGTAGTCGAGGGCCGAATGACGCCGCCGCGGGTTGTACCACCCTT
>Ga0073934_10002674_pt1 | contig 35940 bp, 54 predicted proteins | sample LarsenN4metaG_FD_76834 | JGI IMG/M metagenome (GOLD analysis project Ga0073934, IMG submission 76834) | Hot spring sediment bacterial and archeal communities from British Columbia, Canada, to study Microbial Dark Matter (Phase II) - Larsen... ... | reverse complement strand
GGGGGACAGTGTGAACCTGGAGGTGGCGCTGATCACGCCGGTGGCGCTGGAGGAGGGGTTGCGGTTCGCGATCCGGGAAGGCGGGCGGACCGTGGGCGCCGGCGTCGTCACGGGGATCGTGGAATGAGATCGACCATGGTCGTCAAAGCGAGCGCGGAGCGCCCCCAGCGGCCATCCTGCGTGCGTCGGCGGACGGGCGCGCAGCGCCCCAGCGGCCAGCGGGGGCGGGTGGGTGGGATGTCGTGAAGCAAAAGATCCGCATCAAGCTCAAGGCCTTCGACCATAAGGTCCTGGATCAGTCGGCGGAGAAGATCGTCGACACAGTCAAGCGCACCGGCGCCCGCATCAGCGGTCCCGTGCCCCTGCCGACCGGTCGCAGCGTCTTCACGGTCATCCGCTCCCCCCACATCGACAAGGAGTCGATGGAGCACTTTGAGTTGCGCACACACAAGCGGCTGATCGATATCCTGGAGCCCACCCAGAAGACGGTGGATGCGCTGATGCACCTGGATCTTCCGGCGGGCGTGGACATCGAAATCAAACTCTGAGAGGACCGGACGATGGCGGCGATCTACGGGCGCAAACTGGGCATGACCGAGCTCTTCGACGAGACCGGGACGCGCGTCCCGATCACCCTGGTCGAGGCGGACCCGCTGGTCGTCGTGGACGTCAAGACCCTGGCCCGCGACGGGTACGAGGCCGTGCAGGTGGGGTTTGGCACCGTGCGGGAACGCCGCCTGCCGAAGCCCCTGCGCGGTGTGTATGCCAAGGCCAAGGTCGCGCCGCACCGGCACCTGCGCGAAGTGCGGGGACCGGTAGGGGATGCCCGGCCGGGCCAGACCCTGACGGTGGGGGTGTTCGCGGCGGGCGATACCGTCGACGTGATCGGGACGAGCCGGGGGCGCGGCTTCGCCGGGGCGATCAAGCGCCACGGGTTCGGCGGCCAGCGGGACACGCACGGAGTCTCCCTGATGCACCGTGCCGTGGGCTCCATCGGCTCCTCCAACGTGGCCCGGGTCTGGCCGGGGAAGCGCATGCCCGGGCGCTACGGCGCCGAGCGGGTGACCGTCCGCGGGCTGCGCGTTGTGAAAGTGGAGCCGGAGCGCAACCTCCTCTACCTGCGGGGAGCCGTGCCCGGGATCCGCGGCAGCCTGCTGCTGCTGCGGTCGGCGCGGCGAGTGGCGCGGGCGCGCAAGGCCGGGACGAAGGGCAAGGAGCGGTCATGATGGTGAAGGCACCCCTGGTTGACGCGAGTGGGGCGGCCCGCGGTGAGGTGGAACTGCCCGAGCAGATCTTCGGCATCGCGCCAAACGCGGCCGTGGTTCACGAGGCGCTGACCCGCCAGCTGGCGGCGCGGCGCCTGGGCACGCGCGCCACCAAGACGCGCGGCGAGGTCCGCGGGGGCGGCCGCAAACCGTGGCGCCAGAAGGGCACCGGCCGCGCACGCCACGGCAGCCGTCGCTCCCCGATCTGGGTGGGGGGCGGGGTGGCCTTCGGCCCGCACCCGGGGTTGCCGGGCGCGGGCCTGCCGCGAAAGATGCGCCGCCTGGCCGTCCGCTCACTGCTGGCGGACAAGGCCCGCCACGGGGCGCTGACGGTGCTCGAAGAGCTGCGGCTGGACACACCCCGCACGAAGGACCTGGCGGGGGTGCTGCAGCGACTGGGCGCGGCCGGCCAGAAGGTGCTGGTCGTGACGGCGACGGCCAACGCCACCCTGGTCAAGGCGGCAGAGAACCTGCGCGGGGTCACGATCCTGACCGCGCGGACCCTGAACGTGCACGACCTGCTGACGCACGATCGCCTGGTGGTGACCCGGGAGGCGCTGGAGGCGCTGCCGGAAGTCTGGCGCGAGCCGGCGCGAGGTGCGGGAGAATGAACACCCCGGCCCGGGAAGTCATCCGGCGGCCCGTGTTGACCGAGAAGAGCATGCGGGGCACGGGGGCCGGCAAGTACACGTTCGAGGTGGCACCCGGCTTCAACAAACTGGCCATCAAGGCGGCGGTGGAAGAGCTGTTCAACGTGCGGGTGACGAAGGTGAACGTCCTGACCCTGCCCGGCCGGACGAAGCGGCGCGGCGCGCACTACTACCGGGTCGGGGGCCGGCGCAAGGCCATCGTTACCCTGCGGGCGGGCGACAAGATCGACCTGGAGAGCCTGACGTAGGCGACCCTGACGGATGCCAGAGGGTGAGTGACCCATGGGCGTAAAGAAATTCAAGCCGACGACGCCGGGGCGGCGCTTTATGACCGTCCCCACGTTTGACGAAATCACAAAGACGCGACCCGAACCGCGGCTCGTGGAGTCTCTGCGCGCCGAGGCGGGACGCAACAACCAGGGGAAGCTGACGGTGCGGCACCGCGGGGGCGGTCACAAGCGCCTCTACCGCATCATCGACTTCAAGCGGGACAAGGACGGTGTCCCCGCGCGCGTGGCCGCGATCGAGTACGACCCGAACCGCTCGGCGCGCATCGCCCTGCTGTTCTACGCCGACGGCGAGAAACGCTACATCCTGGCCCCCGTCGGGCTGAGAGTCGGGGAGAAGGTCACCTCCGGGTCGACGGCGGAGATCGTGCCCGGCAACGCCCTGCCCCTGCGCGCCATTCCGGCGGGCACGATCGTGCACAACATCGAGCTGCAGCCGGGCCGTGGCGGGCAACTCGTCCGTTCCGCCGGCGGCGGGGCCCAGATCATGGCGAAAGAGGGCGCGTTCGCCCATCTGCGGCTCCCGTCAGGCGAAGTGCGCCTGGTCGCCCTGGACTGCAAGGCGACCGTCGGGCAGGTAGGCAACCCCGAGCACGAGGCGGTCAAGCTGGGCAAGGCCGGCCGCAAGCGCTGGCTGGGCCGGCGGCCCAGCGTCCGCGGGGTGGCCATGGATCCGTCCAGTCATCCCCACGGCGGGGGTGAGGGACGCTCGCCCATCGGGATGCCGGGTCCAGTCAGCCCCTGGGGGAAGCCCACACTGGGCGCGAAGACGCGGCAACGTCAGGCCAGCGACCGCATGATCGTGAAGCGGCGCAAGTAGAGGGAGCGCAGCATGGGACGCTCGAAAAAGAAGGGCCCCTTCGTGGACACGCACCTGGTGGAGAAGGTGCGCGAGTTGAACCGGTCGCGAGAGCGCCGGGTGATCCGGACCTGGTCGCGCCGCTCCACCATCCTACCGGAGTTTGTCGGGCACACGATCGCCGTCTACGACGGCCGGAAGCACGTGCCGATTTACGTCAGCGAGCAGATGGTGGGGCACAAGCTGGGAGAGTTCGCCCCCACACGCACCTTCCGCGGACACGGCGCGCACACCGAGCGGTCCACCACGGTGCGGTAACGGGAGGGGCGACGATGGAGACGAAGGCCGTCACGAAGTACGCGCACATCGCCCCGACGAAGGTGCGCCGGCTGGCCCGCCAGATCCAGGGGCGTCCGGTCGAGGAGGCGCAGGCGCTGTTGCGCTTTCAGCCCCACGCGGCTGCCCGCGTGCTGGCCAAGACGCTCCGGTCGGCGGTGGCCAACGCGGAGAACAACCTGACGCTGGCGCGGGGCGACCTGGTCGTGACCCGGGCGTACGTGGACCGCGGCCCGTCCCAGAAGCGGCTCTCGCCGCGGGCGCGGGGACGGCTGGACGTCCTGGCGCGCCGGAGCAGTCACGTCACCGTGGTCGTGGGCGAGAAGTCCTAGGAGGTGTCTGGTGGGCCAGAAGATTCATCCCGTGGGACTGCGCGTGGGTATCATCCGCGACTGGGAGTCGCGCTGGTATGCCCGGGACATGGCGCCGCTGATCAAGGAAGACCAGCAGATCCGTACGCATATCAAGCGCAACCTCTACCGCGCCGGGATCTCCCGCATCGAGATCGAGCGCGCCGCGAACCGGGTGCGGGTGACGATCCACGCCGCCCGCCCCGGGATCATCATCGGCCGCGGCGGCACCGGGATCGACGCGTTGAAGAAGGAGCTTGATCAGATGACCGGTAAGCAGATCCAGCTCAACGTCCAGGAGATCCGGCGTCCGGAGCTGGAGGCCCAGCTCGTCGCCGAGAACGTGGCCCAGCAGTTCGAGCGGCGGGTCGCCTACCGGCGCGCCATGAAGCAGGCTCTGCAGCGCAGCCTGCGGGCGGGGGCCAAGGGCATCCGCATCGCTGCCAGCGGCCGGCTGGCCGGGGCGGAGATTGCCCGGTACGAGTGGTACCGCGAGGGCCGTGTCCCCCTGCACACGCTGCGGGCGGACATCGACTTCGGCGTCGCCGAGGCCCTCACCACGTACGGCCGCATCGGCGTCAAGGTGTGGATCTACCGGGGCGATATCCTCCCCGAGCCCAAGCGCCTGGAGCTGGAGCACCGCCGGCCGCCGCGGCCGCTGCCCGCCGAGCCGCCCTCGGGCGGATCGAACAGGGAGACAGTGGTCATCCCATCCCGCACCGTGCCGGTGGCCGTGCGCCGGAGAGATGGCGATGCTGGCGCCTAAGCGCACCAAGTACCGCAAGGCCCACCGCGGGTCCCGGCGCGGCCGTCCGCTGGCCGGATCTTCGGTCGCCTTCGGAGAGTACGCGCTGCAGGCGCTGGAGCCGGCCTGGGTGACGACTCAGCAGGTCGAGGCCGCGCGGGTGGCGATCACCCGATTCATTAAGCGGGGCGGCAAGCTGTGGATCCGCGTCTTCCCGGACAAGCCCTTCACGAAGAAGCCGGCGGAGACCCGGATGGGCAGTGGCAAGGGCAACCCGGAAGGGTGGGTGGTGGTGGTCCACCCCGGCCGAATTCTTTTTGAACTCGCCGGGGTCACCGAGGACGTGGCCCGGCAGGCGATGCGCCTGGCCGGGCACAAGTTGCCGATCAAGACCAAGTTCGTGTCCCGGCCGGAGGTGACGGCCTGATGGCGGCGGGGGAGTACCGGGAGATGACCCCGGAGGAGCTCTTGAAGAAACTGAGTGATCTGGAGCGCGAGTTGTTCACGCTGGGGATGAAGGTCGGGCAGCAGCGCAACAGCGGGCGCATCCGCGAGTTGCGCCGGCGGGCGGCGCGGATGAAGACCGTGCTGCACGAGAAGGGACTCCGGGCATGACGGCGCCGCGGCGGAAGCGCAAAGAACAGGTCGGCGTCGTCGTCAGCGACCGGATGGCCAAGACCGTGGTGGTGCGGGTGGAGACGCGGCGGCGCCACCCCTTCTACCGCAAAACCGTCCGGCACGTGCAGCGCTATAAAGCGCACGACGAGCAGAACACCAGCAAGGTGGGGGACGTCGTGGTGATCGCGGAGACCCGCCCGCTCAGCAAGGACAAGCGGTGGCGCGTCGTCCGTGTCGTCGAGCACCGGGTGCTCCCCGCGGCGGTCCTGCCCGCCCCCACGGAGGCGGACGCGTGATCCAGCAGCAGACCCGCGTGAAGGTGGCGGACAATACCGGGGCCCGCGAGCTCCTGGTCATCCGCGTGCTGGGCGGCGGGCAGCGCCGCTACGCCACCGTGGGCGACGTGGTCGTGGGCAGCGTGAAGCAGGCCATCCCGAACAGCCCTGTGAAGAAGGGCGAGATCGTCAAGGCTGTGGTGGTGCGGACGCGCAAGGAGGTGCGACGCCCCGACGGCTCCTACATCCGCTTCGACGACAACGCCGCCGTGCTGCTCACCCCCGACGGCCAGAACCCCCGGGGGACGCGGATCTTCGGCCCCGTGGCCCGGGAACTGCGGGAGCGCCAGTTCATGAAGATCATCTCGCTGGCGCCGGAGGTGCTGTAGGCATGGCTGTGGCCGTCGGACGGTACCGCGTGCACGTCCGCAAAGGTGACACCGTGGAGGTCATCGCCGGGCGGAACCGGGGCAAGCGGGGGAAGGTCCTGCAGGTCGATCCCAGGCTGGGGCGGATCATCGTCGAGGGCGTCAACGTCGTCAAGCGGCACGCCAAGCCCACGCCGAAGCTTCCCCAGGGTGGGATCGTCGAGAAAGAGGCCCGGATCCCCGCCAGCAAGGTAATGCTGGTCTGCAACAAGTGCGGGGAGGCCGTGCGCTTCGGGCACGACCACCTGCCGGATGGGACCAAGGTTCGGGTCTGCCGCAACTGCGGCGAACAGATCGGCTAAGGGAGTCCAGACGATGACCGTGCGGTTGAAGGAACGCTACCAGCAGGAAGCCGTCCCCCGGCTGCGGACCCGCTTCGCCTACCGGAACGTCATGCAGGTGCCGCGGGTGGAGAAGGTCGTGGTGAACGTGCGCGTGGGGGAGGCCGTCGGTGATCCCCGCCTGATCGACAAGGCCGTGGAGGAGCTGACCCTGATCACGGGGCAGCGCCCGCTGGTCACGCGGGCGAAGAAGTCCATCGCCGCCTTCAAACTGCGCGCGGGGGTGCCCATCGGGGCCAAGGTGACGCTGCGGGGGGACCGGATGTACGAGTTCCTGGACAAACTCTTCAGTGTGGCCCTGCCCCGGATCAAAGACTTCAAGGGCGTCTCCGAGCGCGCCTTCGACGGGCGGGGCAACCTGAACCTGGGGATCAAAGAGCAACTGATCTTCCCCGAGATCGACTACGACCGGGTGGACAAGATCCGCGGCATGGACATCACCGTGGTGACCACGGCGCGCACGGACGAGGAGGCCCGGGAACTGCTGCGGCTGCTGGGACTGCCGCTGCGGGAGACCGCGCCGGCGGCCTAACGGCGGGGCGCGCAGGAGGCGAGGAATGGCGAAGAAGGCTTTGCTGAACAAATGGCAGCGCACCCCGAAGTTCAAGGTCCGGGGGTATTCGCGGTGCCAGCGCTGCGGTCGGCCGCGGGCCGTCTTTCGCAAGTTCGGCCTCTGCCGCATCTGCCTGCGACAACTGGCGCACCGGGGCGAGATTCCCGGTGTGGTCAAGGCCAGCTGGTGACCCGGGGGAGGAGGCTGTCATGGGCGGAGTAGTAACCGACGTCATCGCGGACATGCTGACCCGCATCCGCAACGCCAACGCGGCCCGGCACGATTACGTCGAGGTGCCGGCGAGCCGCCTGAAACTGGAGATCGCGCGCCTCCTAAAGGATGAGGGGTTCATCGCCGAGGTCCAGCGGGTGGATCGGGCCCCGCAGGGTCTGCTGCGCATCACCCTGCGCTACGGTCCGCGGCGCGAGCCGATTCTCACGGGCATCCGCCGCGTGAGCCGGCCCGGCCTGCGCATCTACTCCCGCCGCACCGAGATCCCCCGCGTGCGCGGCGGCCTGGGCGTGGCGATTCTCTCCACGTCGCGCGGACTGATGACCGACCGGCAGGCCCGCCGCCAGGGGGTTGGCGGCGAGGTCCTGGCCTACGTCTGGTAGGCGGGCCGGGAGAAAGGACGGGAAGCGTCATGTCACGCATCGGCCGGGCGCCCGTCGCCATCCCCAAGGGCGTTGAGGTGCGGGTGGAGGGCGCGCGCGTGTCGGTGAAGGGGCCGAAGGGCGAACTCCAGCGCACCCTGCCCCCAGACATCCGTCTGCAGGTGGCGGACGGCCGCCTGCTCGTGGAACGGGCGACCGATCAGCGACAGCACCGCGCCCTGCACGGGTTGGCGCGGGCTCTGCTGGCCAACATGGTCCGCGGCGTCACCGCGGGCTATCGGGTGGAACTGGAGATTCAGGGCGTGGGCTACCGCGCGGCCCGGCAGGGGACGTCACTGGTGCTCTCCGTCGGCTATTCGCACCCGGTGGAGATCGCGGCGCCGGAGGGGATCGTGTTTGAGGTCCCCGCACCGAACCGGATCGTCGTCAGCGGCATCGACCGGGAACTCGTCGGTCAGGTCGCGGCTCGGGTCCGCGACGTCCGCAAGCCGGATCCGTACAAGGGCAAGGGAATCCGCTATGCGGGCGAGCGTATCAAACTCAAGCCCGGCAAGGCGGGGCGCACCGCCGTCGGGGCTAAGGTCTAGGCGGGGGAGCGAAGCATGCGCAGGCAGATCGAACGGAACATGCTGCGGCAACGCCGCCACCGGCGCGTCCGTCAGCGCGTGGCGGGGGCACCGGCCCGGCCGCGGCTCGTGGTGTTCCGCAGCCTGGGCCACATCTACGCACAGATCGTGGATGACGGCCGAGGGGCAACGTTGGTGGCCGCGTCGACCCTCGACCCCGAGATCCGCGACCAGGCCCGGGGTCAGAAGAAGAGTGAGGCCAGCCGCCTGGTCGGCACCCTGGTGGCCCGGCGGGCGAAAGAGCGGGGGATCACCCGCGTGGTCTTCGACCGCGGCGGGTACGCTTACCACGGGCGGGTGAAGGCGCTGGCCGAGGGCGCGCGGGCCGGCGGGCTGGAGTTCTAAGCAGGCAGGCAGAGCGGAGGCAGGACATTGGCCGGACGTATCGACCCGAACACGCTGAACCTTACCATGGAGAAGGCGGTGTGGATCAACCGCGTCGCCAAGGTGACGAAAGGGGCCAAGCGGTTCAATTTCGCCGCGCTGGTCGTTGTGGGCGATGAGCAGGGGCACGTCGGGGTGGGGTTGGGGAAGGCGGCGGAGGTGCCCGACGCCATTCGCAAGGGCGTCGAGGACGCCAAGAAGCACCTCTTCGCCGTGCCGCGCCTCGGCGTGTCTATCCCCCATGAGGTCGTCGGCATCTACGGCGCCGCCCGGGTCCTGCTCAAACCGGCTTCGGAAGGGACGGGCGTCATTGCCGGCGGTCCGGTTCGCGCCGTCCTGGAGGCGGCGGGGATCAAGGACATCCTGACCAAGTCGCTGGGGTCGAACAACCCGACCAACCAGGCGCGGGCCACCGCGACCGGACTGGCGGCCCTGCGGCGTCCCGAGGAGGTCGCCGCCATTCGCGGCAAGCGGGTGGAGGATCTCCTCGGCCGCAAGCGCCTGCGCGAGGCCGTGCGCTAGGAGGACGGTGACCGCGATGCTGAAGATCGACGCGCTCCACCCCTCCCGGGGTGCCCACCGGCGCCGCCGGCGGGTAGGCCGCGGCCTGGGTTCGGGGGCCGGCGTCTACGCCGGCCGCGGGCGCAAGGGGCAGAAGGCGCGGGCCGGACGGGGACCGCGCCCCGGGTTCGAGGGCGGACAGACCCCGCTCTCCAAGCGGCTCCCCTTCCGCCGGGGCGTGCGCGCCGCCGGCAGCGTGATGACCGGCGGCCCCCCGCGGCGGCGACCGGCGGAGATCACCCTGCGGACGCTCACCCGCTTTCCCGCGGGGAGCGAGGTGACCGTCGAGGCCCTCGTGCGCGCCGGCCTGATCGATCGCGGCCCGGTGAAGGTGCTGGGCGGCGGGCGATTGCCGCACGCCCTGGTCGTCCGGGCCCAGGGGTTCACCCGATCCGCCCGGGCCGCCATTGAGGCGGCGGGCGGGAAGGCGGAGGTTGTGCCGTAATGCAGGTCCGGTCCCTCAGCAATCCGCTGCGCATCCCCGACCTGCGTCGCCGCCTGCTCTTCACGGCGGTGATGCTGATTCTCTATCGTCTGGGGGCGCACATTCCCGTTCCCGGCGTGGACCCGCGGGCGCTGGAGCGCCTCTTTCAGCAGCCGGGCAGCCTGTTCTCGTTCTTCGACCTCTTCGTGGGCGGCGCGCTCTCGAACTTCGCCCTGTTCGCGCTGGGTGTCTTCCCCTACATCACCGCGTCCATCATCTTTAGCCTGCTGAATGTCGTCTTCCCCCGGCTCAAGGAACTGGCCCAGGAGGAGGGGGAGGCCGGCCGCCGCAAGATCGGGTACTACACGCGCTACCTGACCGTGGCTCTGGCGGTGTTGCAGGCGGTGGCCCAGATGTTCTTGATCCGCAGCCAGGGCGGCATCAGCGATGCCCGCCCCCTGCTGCTAGGGACCATCGTGATGACCCTGGTGGCCGGGACGATGCTGCTGACCTGGATGGGCGAGATCATGACCGAGTACGGGGTGGGCAACGGGGTCTCGCTGATCATCTTCGCCGGCATCGTGGCCCGTCTGCCGGCCAACCTGACCCAGACGGTCTCCCTGGTCACCCTCGGTGAGCGTCCCTGGTGGGAGTTGATCGTCGACCTCACCATCGTGGTCGTCTCCATTGTGCTCGTGGTGGCCGTCACCCAGGCCACGCGCAAGATCCCCGTCCAGTACGCCAAGCGGGTCGTGGGGCGCCGCGTCTACGGGGGTCAGTCCACGCATCTCCCGGTGAAACTGATCCAGGCCGGCGTCATTCCCATCATCTTCGCCATCTCGGTGCTGCAGTTTCCGCAGACGATCGCGCAGTTTACGCCCGCCGAGTGGCTGCGGCGCTACTCGGCCATGTTGCTGCCCGGCAGCCACTGGCTGGGCAACCTAGCATATTTCGTGCTCATCATCATCTTCACGTACTTCTACACCGCCGTTTCCTTCGATCCGCACGATGTGGCCGACAACATCAAGAAGTACGGCGGGTTCGTGCCGGGGATCCGCCCGGGGAAGCCCACCAGCGAGTACCTTACGCGCGTGATGGAGCGGCTGACCTTCGTGGGGGCGCTGACGCTGGGTGTTATCGCCGTCGTGCCCAGTTTCTTCCGCGGCACGGCCGGGGGCACGATCACGTTCTACCTGGCCGGGACTTCGCTGCTCATCGTGGTCGGCGTCGCGCTGGAGACGATGAAGCAGATCGAGGCCTACGTCCTGATGCGGCACTACGAAGGATTCATGCGATGAACCACCCCAGAAATTCGCTCCGCGAGTTTCCGGCGGCCCCGGTTGCGGCGTCCCCGACACATGGCTCATGATCCTCATCTTCTTCGGGCCGCCGGGCGGAGGGAAGGGCACGCAGGCGCGGCGGCTGCAGGCGCGCCGGGGGATGCTGCAGATTTCCACGGGCGATATCCTGCGCGAGGACATCGCGGCGGGCACACCGCTCGGCCGCGAAGCGCAGGGCTACGTGGAGCGGGGTGAGCTGGTGCCGGATGAGGTGATGGTCGGCCTGGTCGCGGAACGACTGCGTCGCCCCGATGCTGCCGCCGGCGTGGTCTTTGACGGCTTCCCGCGGACGCTCCCGCAGGCCGAGGCCCTGGAGGAGATGCTCGCGCGAGCGGACCGGCGGGTCGATCACGTGGTGGACTTCCAGGTCAGCGAGGAGACCATCATCCGGCGCCTGAGCGGCCGGCGGGTCTGTCAGGCGGCGGGGCACATCTACCACGTGGAGTTCCGCCCGCCACGGCGACCGGGGTTCTGCGACATCGACGGCAGCCCGCTGTTCCAGCGGGAGGACGACCGGCCGGAGACGATCCGCCGGCGTCTGGAGGTGTACCGGGTGCAGACCGCGCCCGTGCTGGACTTCTACCGCGCCCGCGGCCTCTACACGGCGCTTGACGCCGAGGGGAAGGGCGAGGAGGTCGCCGCGCGGCTGGACGCCGCGCTGGGAGTCTGATGCACCGGCCGGCGCTCATGGTGATCAAGACGCCCGAGGAGATCGGCCGCATGCGCCGGGCCGGGCACCTGGCGGCGCGCGCGCTCCAGGCGGTTCTGGACGCGGTCCAGCCGGGCGCAACGACGGCGGCGCTCGATCGGATCGCCGAAGCGTTCATCCGCGATCACGGCGGTGTGCCGTCCTTCAAAGGGTACCGCGGGGCGGCGGCGACGCCCTTCCCGGGATCCATCTGCGTCTCGATCAACGACGAGGTGGTGCACGGCATCCCCGGTCCGCGGCGGTTGCGGGAAGGGAACATCGTCTCCATCGACCTGGGGGCGTTCCTGGATGGGTTTCACGGGGATGTGGCGCGCACCGTGCCGGTGGGGGATGTGGACGCCGAGACCGCCCGGTTGCTGGCGGTAGGGAAGGAAGCGCTGGCTGCGGGCGTCGCGGAGGCCCGGGAGGGCCGGACGGTGGGGGACATCGGCCACGCCGTCCAGCAGGTGGTGGAGCGGGCAGGGTTTTCCGTCGTCCGCAACTTCGCCGGGCACGGCATCGGCCGCGACCTGCACGAGGGCCCGGAGGTTCCCAACTTCGGGACGCCCGGCACCGGCCCCGTGCTGCGACGCGGGATGACGCTGGCCATCGAGCCGATGGTGAACGCCGGGACCTACGAGGTTGTGGTTCTGGAGGACGGCTGGACAGTGCGGACGGCGGACCGGCGGCGGTCGGCGCATTTTGAACATACTGTCGCGGTGGATGTCGATGGCCCGGCCGTGCTCACTAGACTCACCGGGGAGGGCGCCGTATAATTGCAGATTGTGATTTTAGCGGAACTGGTCGGGCGTGTGGTCACCTCCAGGGCGGGGCGGGACCGGGGTGACCGGTATGTCGTCGTGGGGATCCTGGGCGACGACACCGTGCTGGTGGCCGACGGTAGGCGCCGCGGGTGGGACCGTCCCAAGAAGAAGAACGTGAAACACCTGGTCGTGCACGACGTGGCTCCGGCCGTGGCGACGAAACTGGCCCGGGGCGAAGCGCTGCAGGACGAGGAGATCCGCCAGGCGCTGGCCGCATCAGCCGGAGCGACGGAGGCCTGATGGCCAAGAAGGACCTGATCGAGGTCGAAGGGACCGTCGTCGAGGTGCTGCCCAACGCCATGTTTCGCGTGGAACTGCCCACCGGGCACCGCGTGCTGGCCCACATCTCGGGGAAGATGCGAATCCACTTCATCCGCATCCTGCCCGGGGACCGGGTGAAAGTGGAACTGTCCCCGTACGATCCGAGCCGGGGACGGATCACCTATCGCTACAGGTAAGCGGGGAGCGACACGATGAAGGTCAGGGCATCGGTACGACGGATGTGTGAGAAGTGCAAGATCGTGCGGCGCGGCCGCCGCGTGCTGGTGATCTGCGAGAACCCCAAGCACCGGCAGCGGCAGGGGTAGGCGGCCGGGCGGGAGGCGGAGGAGCATGGCGCGCATTGCGGGAGTCGACCTGCCGCGAGACAAGCGGGTGGAAGCGGCGCTGAGGTACATCTACGGTGTCGGCCCGGGCCGGGCGCGCCAGGTCTTGCGCGCCACCAACGTCAACCCAGAGACGCGGGTCCGCAACCTGACGGAGGAGGAAGTCACCCGCCTCCGCGAGTTCATCGACCGGACCTACAAGGTCGAAGGGGACCTGCGCCGGGAGGTGGCCATGGACATCCGGCGCCTCGTGGAGATCGGCTCGTACCGTGGTCAGCGCCACCGCAAGGGTCTGCCGGTCCGCGGACAGCGCTCGCGGACCAATGCCCGCACGCGGAAGGGTCCCAAGAAGACGGTCGGAGTGCGCCGCGTCCGGCCCACGGGGCCCGCCGCCGCCGCGCCCGCGCCGAGGACGACCTAGGGAGAAGGAGTAAAGAGAATGGCCCAACAGCGACCGCGCGGACGGCGCAAGGAACGGAAGAGCATCCCCAGCGGGGTGGCCCATATCCAGTCCACCTTCAACAACACCATCGTGACCATCACCGACCCCCAGGGGAACGTGCTCGCCTGGGCCAGCGCGGGCACGGCGCAGTTCAAGGGGTCGCGGAAAGGGACGCCCTTTGCCGCCGGCCTGGCTGCGGAGTCGGCGGCCCGCCGGGCGATGGAGCACGGGGTCCGGCAGGTCGAGGTCTACGTCAAAGGGCCGGGCGCCGGGCGCGAGGCGGCCATCCGCTCGCTGCAGGCCGCCGGTCTGGAGGTCAGCCTGATCAAAGATGTCACGCCGATCCCGCACAACGGCTGCCGCCCACCCAAGCGGCGGCGCGTGTAGCGGGCGGGTCGGGGAGGCCAGAGGATGGGTCGGTACGCAGGAGCGGTGTGCCGGTTGTGCCGCCGGGAGGGCATGAAGCTCTACCTCAAGGGCGAGAAGTGTTACACGGAAAAGTGCCCGGTGCACAAGCGGCAGGGGACACCGCCCGGGATGCATGGCGCCCGCCCCACCCGCCGCAAGGCCAGCGAGTTCGGCATGCGCCTGCGGGAGAAGCAGAAGCTGCGCCGCATCTACGGCATCTACGAGACGCAGTTCAAGAACTACTTCCAGCAGGCCGCCCGCGCCAAGGGCGTCACGGGGACGCGGCTGCTGCAACTGCTGGAGCTGCGGCTGGACAACGTCGTCTACCGCCTGGGGCTGGCCACCTCGCGGGCGGAGGCCCGGCAGCTGGTGGCCCACGGCCACATTACTGTGGACGGCCGAAAAGTTACGATCCCCGCCTACCAGCTCCGGTCGGGGCAGCAGGTCGGCCTGACGGCCCAGGGACACCAGCACGCCCGGATCAAGGAACTGCTGGCCGCGCCGCCGCGGGGGACGCCCGCCTGGCTGGAGGCGGCCGCGGACCGCACCGGCGGGCGCATCCTGGCGCTGCCGGCGCGGGATGAAATCGACGTGCCGATTCAGGAACAGCTGATCGTCGAATACTACTCGCGCTAGACCGCCAGAGGAGGCAGGCATGAGCATCGCAACGCTGTGGGAGACATCCAAGCCGAAGGTGGAGTATGCGGAGCTCTCCGACACCTACGGCAAGTTCGTGATCGAGCCGCTGGAGCGCGGTTTTGGGGTGACCCTGGGCAATTCTCTGCGGCGGGTCCTGCTCTCCTTCATTCCCGGCGCCGCGGTGACCTCGGTGAAGATCGAGGGGGCCCTGCATGAATTCAGTTCGCTGCCGGGTATCGTCGAAGACGTCACCCAGATCATCCTGAACCTGAAGGAACTCACCCTGAAGCTGCACACCGACAAGCCCAAACTCCTGCGCCTGGAGGTGACGGGGAAGCGCACCGCCACCGCGGCGGACATCCAGCCGGACGCGGAGGTGGAGATCCTCAACCCCGACCTGCACGTCGCCACCCTGGACAAGCGCGACGCCCGGCTGGCCATGGAGCTCATGGTGGAGCGCGGGGCCGGCTATGTGCCGGCGGAGCGGCACCGCAAGAGCGAGCACGTCATCGGCGTCATCCCGGTGGATTCCATCTTCTCGCCCGTACAGAAGGTCAACTACTCCGTGGAGGACACGCGCGTCGGGCAGACGACCGACTTCGACCGGCTGATCCTGGAGGTCTGGACGGACGGCTCGATCCGGCCCGAGGAGGCGCTGCAGGAGGCGGCGCGGATCCTGATGGATCACTTCCGCCTGTTCAGCGGCGTGGGGGAGGAAGCGGAAAGCGCAGCCCTGGAGGGTGGTCCCGACGGGGAACTGGGGCGGCTCTACGCGATGCCCATCGAGGAACTGGACCTGTCCGTCCGCCCCTACAACTGCCTGAAGCGCGCCGGCATCAACGCCATCGGCGACCTGGTGCAGCGCACGGAAGAGGAGATCGTCAACGTCAAGAACTTCGGCCGGAAGTCCCTGGATGAGGTCAAGGAGAAGCTCGCCATGCACGGGCTGACTCTCCGGCAGAAGGAGTAGCGCCGGCATGGGACTGGGAGCGAAGGGACGCCGGCTCGGCCGGGACACGGGGGAGCGGAACGCGCTCTTCCGCCAGTTGCTGGCGGCGCTGATCCTGCACGACCGGATCGAGACCACGGAAGCCAAGGCCAAGGAGACCAAGAAGATCGCCGATGGGTTGATCGGGCTGGCCGTGCGCGGGGACCTGCAGGCGCGCCGGCAGGTGGGGCGGCTGCTGCTCGACCGCCGGGCCCGGCAGCGCCTCTTCGGCGAGGTCGCCCCCCGCTACAAGACGGGACGGGGCGGATACACGCGCGTGGTCAAGATCGGGCGCCGCCGCGGCGACGCCGCGCCGATGGCCCTGCTCGAGCTCGTCTCCCCCTGAACCCCCTGATCCAGGTCTCCGACCTCCGGTACGTCTACAACCCGGGGACGGCCCGCGCTGTCGTCGCGCTGGACGGCATCACGCTGGCGCTGGCGGCCGGCGAGTACGTCGCCATTGTGGGCGCCAACGGTTCTGGGAAGTCCACCCTGGCGAAGTGCCTGAACGGGCTGCTCCTGCCGACCGCCGGCCGGGTCGTGGTCGACGGGTTGGATACCGCCGACCCGGCGACCATCTGGGCGGTGCGGCAGCGCGTGGGCATGGTCTTCCAGAACCCCGACAACCAGCTCGTGGCCACGGTCGTGGAGGAGGACGTCGCCTTCGGGCCCGAGAACCTGGGGCTGCCCTCGGCCGAGATCCGGCAACGGGTCGCAGACGCCCTGCGGGTGGTCGGCATGTGGGAGTATCGCCGCCACGAGCCGCACCTGCTCTCCGGGGGACAGAAACAGCGGGTGGCGATCGCCGGGATCCTGGCGATGCGGCCCCGCTGCCTCATCCTGGACGAAGCCACGGCAATGCTCGACCCGCAGGGCCGGCTCGAGGTGCTGGACACCGTGGCGCGGTTGAACCGGGACGAGGGCATCACGATCGTGCACATTACCCACGCCATGGAGGAGGCGGTGCTGGCCCGGCGGGTCATCGCCCTGGCCGGCGGCCGGCTCGTCCTGGACGAGACCCCGGCGTCCGCCTTCGCCCGGCCCGATCGCCTGCGTGACCTGCGCCTGGCCCTCCCTCCGGTGGCTGCGCTGGTGCACGCGCTCCGGACCAGCGGGCTCCCGGTGCCGGGACAGCCGTTGACCGTGGCGGAACTGGTGTCTGCCCTCAACGCGATCGGGGCGGCGCGCGCCCCGTGATCGAGGTCCGCGATCTCCAGCACGTCTACCTGCAGCACTCCCCGCTGGAAGCGGTGGCCCTGCGCGGCGTCTCGCTCGTGATCGGCGACGGGGAGCGCGTGGGACTCATCGGGCCCACCGGGTCCGGCAAGTCCACCCTGGTGCAGACCTTCAACGGCCTGCTCCGGCCGACCCAGGGGACGGTGCTCGTGAACGGAACGGATGTTTTCGCCCCCTCGACCGACCGCCGCCGCATCCGCCAGCAGATCGCGCTCCTCTTCCAGTACCCCGAGCAGCAGCTCTTTGAGGAGACCGTCGCGCGGGATGTGGCTTTCGGTCCGCGCAACCTGGGCCTGTCCGAGGAGGAGGCGGCCGGGCGGGCCCGCGAGGCCCTCCGAGCGGTCGGCCTCGATCCCGACCATTTCTCCCCGCGCTCGCCCTTCACGCTCTCCGGCGGGGAGATGCGCCGGGTTGCCCTGGCGGGGGTGCTGGCCATGGAACCCCGGGTGCTCATCCTGGACGAACCCACCGCCGGCCTGGATCCTCAGGGGAAGGCCGACTTTCTCCGCCTGGCCCTGGACCTGCATGCCCACCGCGACCTCACGCTCATCGTGATCAGCCACAGCATGGACGAGGTGGCGCAGGTGGCGGAGCGTGTGATCGTGCTGGACCGGGGGCGGGTGGTCATGGACGACGCGACGCGGGCGGTCTTCGCCCGGGCCGAGGAACTCGAGCGCCTCCACCTGGGACTCCCGCAGACCGCGCAGGTTTTGCACCGGCTGCGGGCGCGAGGCGTGCCGGTGCGCACCGACCTGCTCACCCTGGAGGAAACGCGCGCGGAACTGCTGCGCGTCTTCGGCGGCTGATGGAACTCCAGCGCTACGTCACCATCGGGCAGTACCTGCCCCGCGACTCCGTGCTGCACGCCCTCGACCCCCGCACGAAGATCGGCGTGGTCACAGCGCTCATGGTCGTCACCTTCCTGGTGACCACCTTCAGCGGCTATGGCCTGCTCACCGCTGTGCTCCTGGCGCTGTTCCTGGCCGCACAGATCCCATTGGGCTACGTCCTGCGCGGCCTGCGGCCGGTCTGGTTCCTCCTCCTGCTGACCTTCGCGCTGAACCTGCTCTTCAGCGGGATCCGGGATGGGACGCCGCTGCTGCGGGTGGGCCCCGTCCTCATCACCGCTGAGGCGCTCGCCCGCGCCGCCTTTGTCTCCCTGCGGCTGATTCTCCTGATCGTCGCCACGTCGCTCTTCACCTACACCACCTCGCCGATGGCCCTGACCGACGGGATGGAGCGGCTGCTGCGCCCGTTCCGGCGCATCGGCATCCCCGGGCACGAACTGGCCATGATGATGTCCATCGCCCTGCGCTTCATCCCCACGCTGCTGGAGGAGACGGAGCGGATCATCAAGGCCCAGATGGCGCGGGGGGCGGAGTTCCAGCAGGGGAACATCCTGCGGCGCGCCCGCGCTTTGCTCCCGGTCCTGGTGCCGCTCTTCATCAGTGCCTTCCGGCGGGCCGACGAATTGGCCCTGGCGATGGAGGCCCGCGCCTACCGCGGCGGCGAGGGGCGCACCCGGATGAACGAACTGCGCTTCGCGCCCCGCGATGCGCTGGCGGGGGTGGCGACCCTGGTGGCGGTCGCGGTCTTCCTGGCCCCACGCTGGCTGGGCTGGCCCTGACCGCCGCGGGGTGCTGACCCGCGCACGCCCTGACCCGCGCATGCGCACGATCCGGCTGACCCTGGAATACGACGGCACGCGCTTCGTCGGCTGGCAGCGCCAAGCGCAGGGCCGCTCCGTGCAGGCGGAGGTGGAGCGGGCTCTGGCCACCCTGACGCAGGCCCCAGCGCATGTGGTGGCGGCGGGGCGCACGGACGCCGGCGCGCACGCGCTCGGGCAGGTCGCGCACGTCAAGACCGAAAGCCGCCTGACGCCGGAGGCGCTCCAGGCCGGGCTGAACGCGCTGCTGCCCGCCGATGTCACCGTCCGGGAGGCGGTCGAGGCACCGGAAACCTTTCACGCCCGCCGCGACGCCCGCTTCCGTGTCTACCGCTACGTCGTGCTGCGGCGTCCCGCGCCCTCGGCACTGCTCCGCCCGTACACGCACCACGTCAGCGGGGGGCTGGACCTGGCAGCGATGCGCGCCGCGCTGGATCACCTGGCGGGCACCCACGAGTTTCGCGCGTTCCGCGCCCTGGGCACGCCCACCCGCACCACCCGCTGTCACCTGCTGCTGGCGGAGCTGAAGGAACGCGGCGACCTGCTGCTCTTTACCTTCGCGGCCGACCGCTTCCTGCGCCACATGGTGCGGATGATGGTGGGCACCGTGCTGCGGGTCGGCCGGGGTGCGCTCGTGCCCGAAGATGTCGCCGCGCTGCTGGCCCACGGCGGAGATGGGGCCGGCGGCCCAGCGGCGCCGCCACAGGGTCTCTACCTCATCCACGTCGCGTACTAACGCGGTTCTGCAGGCGCCAGAGACGTCGCTAGGGCATCGCGCAGGTCTGCACCTACTTCTAGCCGAATAGTTAACGGTTGGAGGACCCGGCCCCATGATGTCCAGCCCCGAACGACCCGGACATGGGGCTCGCCGGGGCCATTCCCCGGTGACGGGGTGAGACTACACGGGCGCCCATCGTCGGTGCTGCGCGTGACCGTCGTGACGGTCACACTGCTTCTGCCTCTGCCGGCACGACTCCCGTTTGCGCACCGTGCATTTCCTGAGAGCATCACCTTCGCTCAGGCTGAGACTCTTCGACTAGACCTGGCCAAACTCGCCCGTGCAAGCATCTCGCATCCCACGCTCCTTGCGGCGGATGGGTATGGCGCAGCGTACACAATTGAGCCGCCCGATCAGCAGGCCGCCGTGTTCGCTCGTGCCGCGCCGTCAGCCGAGTTCGAGGAGCTGCGGGTGGAAATCGTCCGAGGAGCCATCACCGAGGTCAGGGCGTCGAAGACCGGCGAGCCCTCCGCACTCGTCATCCGGCCCGGGACAGCAGGCCTGGCTGCCTTCTGGGATCTCCCGCCGGGAACCGCCCGCATCCCGCCTGCCCCGCCCGCGGCGGAGGTGCACCGCCGCTTCGACTTCGCGACGAATCTGCTGGCGAAGGCCCAACAGTCCCTCGGGTTGACGAACTTTCGCGGCGGCGAGAGTGGGACCGTCGAGGTCAGGATCGCGGGGGTTGAAGACCTCTCCCTGGAATCACGGGGCGCGGAACCCCTCTACACCTATGCCTTCTTTGCCCTGGCCAAGGAGAACATGTTTGAGGAGCTCGAGGCCGAGTCGACCGCGGTCACCCTCTCGATCGGAGTGGGACCTGACCGCGTGACCGTAAGGCGCAGAACCGCGGAGGCCGGTGGCGCTCAGACTATCGCCGAACTGAACCTGGAGGGCGCGACGTGGCAGGCGACTTGGGAAACTATCCGCCCTGGACAGAGACCTGTCGTTGAGCAACTGCCGCGTTCCGAGGCTGAGCGTCTCCTCGCCGATGGTCTGCAGGGTCTGAGGAACGCGCGGGAGTACTTCGGCATTGGATTCGGTAGGGACCTAGCCGGCATCCGCCTGCCCTAGGCGGAGGCGTGCCTGCAACCCGATGCTATAATGGCGCCGGGCCCGTAGCTCAAGGGTAGAGCAGCGCCCTCATAAGGCGCCGGTTCCTGGTTCGAACCCAGGCGGGCCCACCAGCCTGTCTGGTTCTTCTCTCAGGTCTCATTTCACCTCGAAGACGTCAACCATCCCGGCCCCCGGTGCCCTTCGATCGTGCAGGCGAAGGGAAACCGTCCACGCACCTGAGGCAGAAACGTGAGCGTGGCCGCCGCGTCGGGCTGGAGGCGCAGGAATTCTACACCGGCCGCCTCGACCCGGAGGCCCGTGTGCACGACGGCGGCGGGCGTCTTGTACAGGTAAACCGTCTCTAGTTGGTGGGCGATCTCACCGTGGTTCACGAGGACCAGCCTTACCGGGCGGCGGGCGGATGACCGATGGGCGAAAGGTGAACTCCGTCATCTCGACCCGGACGACGAGGGGCGATCCGCCGTCGGCGTGTACGGGAATCAGGAGAAGCAGTACAAGGAGCCAGGCCTGTAGGGGAACACCGTTCTACGCAGCAGGAGGGCAGGGAACGCCGAGGAGACTCTAACCCTGAATGGGCGCCGACTGCGGCACACGGTACGGCACTCCAGGGGACAGCGGAGAATCACCAACCGCCCCTCATGGGGCGCCGGTTCCTGGTTCGACCCCAGGGTGGCCCACCAGCATCCCTGGCCCTTCTCCCGCTGCGGTCCCCGGTCGCCCCTTCTTGGCGTTGGATCACTCAGCAGGCCGCGAGCGTCTCCATCCCTCTATGGGACCAGAGGGTGATCGCAATGAAGCGGATTCCTCTTGGCGGGGAGCCTCCTGGACGACTCATTCCGCCCCCGGGGTCTGCAGGCGTCTCAGGATGGCGATAACCTCCTCCCCGACCAGAGCCTGAACAACACCTGGCGGCGGGATGCAATGACATTGTCACCTCACGGGTTTGGTGCCTCGGTCCGCCAGGACATTCAAGACGTCCTGCCGGGTAATCCATGGAATGTCTCCCCGGTAGGCTTGCGACAGGGAGGCCAGGGCCACACCGTACCGAAGGCCGGTGACCACGTTGCCCTCAAGAGCCCCCCACAGAAGACCCGCGGCAAAGGCGTCACCCCGACCGATCGGATCCACCTCGACGCCAGGAATGGCCGGCTCATGGTGGACGGCGTGCCCGTTGGCGAGGTACGCGCCATCGGCGCCGGCGGTGATAACGGCTGTCGCGGCGCGCGTGTGATCACGGAGGCGCACCACCAGGTCGGAGGCCGCGCTGGCGAACCCAAAGACCTCGCGGGCGTCTTCTTGTGCGGCGATGACAATCTCGACCCCGTCCAGGAGCGGCTCCAGAGCCGCGCGTGCCTGCTGAGCGGTCCACAGCTTCCGCCGGTAGTTCACATCGAAGGAGGCCTGAGCGCCGCAAGCTCTGGCTTCGGCGAGGAGGCGAGCCGTCGTCCGGGCACAGGAATCGCTCAGCGCAGGCGTGATGCCGGTCACGTGGACCCAGCGGGCAGATCGAACGTATGCCCAGTCAATCTCTTCTGGAGTCACAGTGCTACAGGCCGACCCAGCGCGATCGTAGTACACGGTGACGCCTCGCGGCGGCGGAGTCTGTTCGAGCAGGTATAATCCGGTCCGACCCTGTGAGGTCCAGACCACAGCGGAGACATCCACGCCATGGCGGCGCAACTCACCCGCCACCCGGCGTCCGAGCGGGTCGTCCACGAGCTTCGAGATCCAGCCACAACGGAATCCCAGACGGGCGAGGGTTACGGCGACGTTGGCTTCTGCGCCCGCCACGCGGGCCTCGAGGTGCGGTGCCGCCTCAAGGGCCTCCCCGTAGGGCGCGGCCAGCCGGATCATCGCCTCGCCGACGGTCACAACGTCCAACACATCACGTTTCCATCATCCATCGATACAGGGTGCAGTGGTGCCTACTTTGCAGCATGCTAACCCTGCACCGCCGCAGGCCCGCTCAGAGCGCGCCCAGCGCGTCCTGAAGCCTCGGGTTGCCGGGGCGGCGTTCTGCTCAATCCGGCAAGGATCTGATCTCGCCCCAGCGGCTTCCTGAGCCCTCGCCACAGTTTTCGGCCGCCGCGTTCATTGCGTGTATCGCGGAAAATCTCTAGGTTATTGTCGTCCGGGTCTTGAAAGTAGATCGACCAACTGATTCCATTGTCTACTGTCGTGACGCGCACACCCGCGTCGGTCAGCGCCTGGAATGCCCGGGCGAAGGCCCGTCTACCGCGTACCTTGAATGCAATGTGATCCAGGCCAGTGCCGCTCGCCGGGGCCGCCGGGCCACCCTGGTGAGCCTGGAACAGCGCCACCACGTGGTGATCATTACCGCGCGAGAGAAACGCGTAGTCGTCGCCCCCGCGTTCGATGAGATCGAGTTGCATGAAGCGGGTGTAGAAATCAATGGCCCGCTGCAGGTCGCGGACATTGAGCCTGACGTGACCCAAGATCGTTCTGTACGATCTCGCCCGCGTGGCCACTGCTTCCCCCTCACTCGCCGCGGAGCTCACCAGGTCTCGAGCTGCGCGGTCATGCCGTTGTCCACCATCAGCGACGCGCCGGTGATATAGGAGGCCTCATCGCTCGCCAGGAACGCTGCGGCCTCCCCGACCTCTTCGGGCGTGCCCAGGCGTCCAAGGATCTGCCGGCGCTCGACGTCCCGCTTGGCCTGCGCCGGGTCTGCTGAACTGGCGAAAATGCCCTGAATCAGCGGTGTATAGATCCAGCCCGGGCAGATCGCGTTCACCCGGATATGATCGCGCCCGTAGTCGATGGCCATCACCCGCGTCAGGGCCACCACACCGCCCTTGCTTGCGGCGTAGGGCGCGGTGCCACCGACATTCTGGTAGGCATGCACCGACGCGATATTCACGATGGCCCCGCCGCCCGCTGCCTTGATGTGGGGGATCGCGTACTTGGAGCACAGGAACACGCCCTTGAGGTTGACGGCTAGGCAACGATCCCATTCTTCGCTGGTGGTGTCGAGTACGGTCTTGTAAACACCAATGCCCGCGTTATTGACCAGAGCATGGAGCCGGCCGTAACGCGCCACGGTATCTGCGACCAATGCCCTGACCTGGTCTTCGTTGGACACGTCGCACTGTATGAAGATCGCCTCGCCGCCCGAGCCACGCAACTCGTTTGCCGTCTGCGCCCCCGCGGCCCCATCCCAGTCCGCCACGACGACCTGCGCACCCTCGCGCACAAACACCCTGGCGATCCCGGCGCCGATGCCCTTGCCTGCGCCAGTGACGATGGCGACTTTGTTGGCAAGTTTCACGCTGTTTCCTCCCGTGATTTCCCAGTCACAATCTCATCCGCTGCCCCGTCGAAGCGTCAAACACCAGGAGATGCTCAGCCGGGAAACGCACGCCAATCACGGCACCGCGCGTCAGTTCGCGATCCGGCCGGCCCACGAATTTGAGGATCACGCCGTTGCTCAACCGAAGGTCGACGATGGACTCCTCCCCCAGGCTCTGGATGACTTCGACGGTCGCCCGAATCCCCTCAGATGCAGATACGATCCTCAGGTGCTCGGGGCGGATCCCGAGGAGGACCTCCTCCACTGTTGGCGGCGCCGCCGCGGGGAGGCTCACCTGAACGGCCGGGTGCGCCAAGCGTACTTGGCCCTCGACCCACCGCACGTGGCACCGCATGATATTCATCGCCGGGCTCCCCACAATGGTGGCGACAAACGTGGTACGAGGGTTCTCGTACACCTCCTCAGGGTTGCCCAGTTGTTCCAATGCGCCTGCCTTCATGACCAGCACACGATCGGCCATCGCCACCGCTTCCTCATAGTCGTGCGTAGCGTAGATCATGGTCTGCTTCGTTTCATGCTGGACGCGTTTGAGTTCCGCGACCATCTCCTGCCGAATCTTCGCGTCCAGATCGGTCAGGGGCTGATCCAGCAGCAGTACACGAGGGCGGCGCACGAGGGCTCGGCCAATCGCCACGCGCCGGCGCTCGCCGCCGCTGTAGGTCCCCGGCAGGCGATTCAACAGATGTGAGATATGCAGCATCCCGGCGACGGCTCTGATTGTGCTGTCGATGTCCGCGCGACGCACGCGCCGCAGGCGCAGCGGATACGCCAGGTTGCCGTATCCGGTCAGATGCGGGTAGAGGGCCACATCTTCAAAGATCATGGCCACGTCGCGCTCCTGCGGAGGCACGCCGTTCATTGCCGCCTGGTCAAGATACACTTCGCCGCGATCCGGCTTCTCCAGACCGGCAATGAGGCGCAGGGTGGTCGTCTTGCCCGCGCCGGGCGGACCGAGCAGGCACAGGAACCCCCCGTCAGCAACCTCGAAACTCAAACCGTTCACGGCCCTGACCGCCCCATACGCTTTCCGCAGGTCGTGCACCCGTACGCTGGCCATCAGTCGATCGCCCGTCCGGTCTGTGCGTCAAAGAGATGGAACGCGCGCCGATCCATCACGACATCGAGGGTCTGACCGGCGCGGACTGGGAACGCGCCTGGCACCACCATCTTCAGGGCCACCCCCCGTGCGTTCACGTCCACGATCTTCTTGCGCGCCAGTGGCTGCACCAACTCCACGCGCGCGGGCGTCAGTTCAGCAGGCTCCCTCTCCTGCACGGCGAGCACGGCCGGCCAGACGTCTTCCGGACGTATGCCCACGATCACGCGCCCCGAAGGCGCCTGGTGCTCGATCGCGTCGCGCCGGGTGTCGATCTCCCACCGCAGACGGCCGTGCCCGAGGAATGCCCGGCCGTCCTCAACATGGTACTGCGTCTCGATGAAGTTCATCGGCGGGCGCCCGATGAAGCCCGCCACAAAAAGAGTCGCCGGGCGGCGATAGATCTCGCGCGGGGCGGCGACCTGCTCGAGACGCCCCGCGTTCATGACCAGAACGCGGTCGCCCATGGTCATGGCCTCCTCCTGGTCATGCGTGACATAGATCATCGTGCGACCCAGGCTTAGTTGCATGCGCTTGAGTTCGCCGCGCATCATCTCGCGCAGACCCGGGCGGAAGTTGTTGAGCGGTTCGTCGAGCAGCAACACTTGGGGCCGTACCACGAGCGTGCGCCCCAGCGCGACGCGCTGCATGGCGCTCAAGTCTAGCCGCGCGGCGCGCTGCCGCAAGATCGGACTCAGCTCCAGGCTCTCGGCGATCTCGCGAACACGCGCGTCCACCTCGGCGGGGGCGATGCCCCGGACGCGCAGGCCGAACGCCAGATTGTCGTACACGCTCATGTGCCAGAACAACGCGTAGTTCTGAAACACAAACCCTACACCGCGCCGCTGTGGAGGGAGCGCATCGATGCGCTGGTCCCGTAGCCAGATCTCGCCGACAGTCGGCGTCTCCAGGCCGGCGATCATCCGCAGTGTCGTCGTCTTGCCGCAGCCGGACGGACCGAGGAAGCAGATGAACTCGCCGTCCGCCACATCGAGATCAAGATTTGCCACCGCGACGGTACCGTTGAACTCCTTACGCAGATTGCGCAATCGAATGATCGGCGGGGGATCCATCATCTCGCGCACGCTGACGAGGTGCCTCTACTCCCTGACCAGACCGAAGGTGAACCCGGTGACCAAGTGGCGCTGAATCAGGTACCCCGTGACCACCACCGGAATGGAGGCGAGAATCCCGAGGGCGGCCTGGGGACCGTAGAATCTTCCGATCGCCCCCGCATAATGGCTCACCTGCACGGGCACGGTAATCGCGAACCGCTGCGTGAAGATCAGCGCGAAAAGAAACTCTGTCCAGGTCAGGATGAAGACGAACAGGGTGGTGGCGGCCAGTCCGCCGCGCACCAGGGGGACCGTCACCGTGAATAGCACCCGCCAGCGCGACGCGCCGTCGAGGATCGCGGCTTCCTCGATGTGGCGCGGTACCGCGTCGATGAACCCCTTGGTCATCCACAGGGCAAAAGCGACCGTGAAGGCGACGTACATCAGGATAAGGCCCACCCGCGTGTCGTACAGCCGCAAGCCCGGGATCAGACGGGGAATCACCGCTGAATAGAAGAGGAGCAGCGGCACCGCAAAGGCAACCGGCGGGAACATCCGTGTGGTCAGCGTGAAGAACGGCATGAAGTTGCCGCCCACGCGGAAACGGGAGACCGCGTACGCCGCCAGAAACCCGATGCTGACCGAGAGCAGCGTGGCAATGGGGGCGACAATCAGGCTGTTGACGAAGGCGGGAATCACGGGCTCGGCCGCACCGGTCATGACCGCGATGGCGCCCTCGGGGTTCCCTGGGTTGAAGAGAAAGGTGTAGTTGCCGACCAGGGGCTCCTTGGGCAGCAGCGTCGGCGGATACTCCAGCCACTCGGTGGGCGGCTTAAACGAGATGGAGAGCATCCACAGGACGGGCAGGAAGAAGACTGCCCCGATGACCCCGGCGGTGAGCAGACGTGCCGCCCAGGCGACATACACACGACGGGGCAGCCGCGCGGTAACCGCCGCGGACGAAGGAGCGGGCGGCGCGATCGCCCTCGTCATCGTGCTTCCTCCCTGTACTCCAACGGGCGAATGGCCGAGCGGGTGACGATGGAGATGGCGATGAGGAGAAGCACGGCCAGCGCGGCCGCATACGAGAGTTGGCCGTATACGAAGCCCGTGCGGTAGATAAACAAGGATAGACTCTCCGTCGACGTACCGGGACCGCCAGCAGTCATGATGAACACCAGGTCGAAGATCTTGAAGCACTCTAGCGCCCGGATCACCAGCGCAATGACGATCACGGGCTTGAGCATGGGCAGCGTGATCAGACGGAAGATCTGCCAGCGCGCCGCCCCCAGCGTCATCGCCGCCTCCACCGGTTCTTTAGGCAGCGCGCCCAGGCCGGAGTAGAGGATCAGGAACATGAAGGGCGTCCACTGCCAGACGTCCGCGAGAATGATCGTGCCAATGGCCAGCGCCGGTTCTTTGAACCACGGCTGCGCCCCACCCGGTCCCAGCACCCGGATCAGAATGTAGTTCACGGGGCCCTTATCCAGAAAGAGCAGGTAGAACGTGAACCCCACGACCACCCAGGGCAGCATCATCGGGTAGAGGATGATCGAGGTGAACAGCCGCTTGCCCGGGAAGCGACCCAAGGAGAAGACGGCCAGCGCCAGACCCAACAGGAATTCCAAGCTCACGGCGAAAAAGACGATGATCAGTGTTCGCCCCAGTGTCTCCCAGACCCGCGGGTCCGCCAGTACGTGAGCGTAGTTCGCCAGCCCAATAAATGGCGCGCGTGTCCAGTCGCCGAGAATCGGCTCCCAGCGCACGAGACTCAGATAGATCACCAGGAGCGTGGGGACGATCAGAATAAGCCACATCGTTACCTGGAGTGGCGCGACAAGGGCGAGTTTGAAGATGCTCTCCCGATTCAGCCATCGGGAAAGCCGCGTCACCCCGTTCTGCACGGTTGTGCCCTTGGTGGTGGGTTGGGGGTCGTCGCGACCCCCAACCCGACTCGGCCTACAGCCCGTACTTCTTCTTCCAGAGGTCCTGGATAGGCCGCGGATAGTTCTTCCGTTCGTCCTTCCACGCCTGGATCTGCCCGAGGCGACCCAGGCGATCTGTAATCTTCTGCCACTCCACGGCCGCTGCCTTCAAGGCTTGTTCAGGGGTCTTTTGACCGGCGAAGACCGCCTGCAGGTTGACGTTAAGTTTGTCGAGATACTCATTCGCCCCGCGAAGGGAGATGTCGGCGAAGTCATTCTGCGCGTCGGCGAGCAGCACGGGCAGGAACTCCGCGCCGTAGGCACGCTTGAACACCGGCAGGTTGAACCAGGACTTGCGGAAGGGGTCGAGGGTGCCGATGCGCGAGACGAACTGGGCACCCTTGGTCGGCCCGGTGAACCACTGGAAGAACAGGTAAGTGGCCTCCGGCGACTTCCCGTACCTGGAAGCGCTGAAGGACCATCCGACTACGTGCGGCGTCGCGCGATAGAGGACGCCGTTCACCATCGAGCCGGGGATCGGCATGTATCCAACCTTGCCGGCGATCTTGGACGTCTTGGGGTCCTGCGCCCACTTCCCCAGCGACGCCCATGCCCATGCGGAGAAGACCGACCCTTCCGGGAAGCGCTTGTAGGCAACCGACCAGTCGCCGGTGACCGCGTCGGGCCACATGTGGTTCTTGACCACCTTCGCCAGTTTCTCCAGGACCTCAATCCCGATATCCGAGGCGATCATCGGATCCATGTTGGCATTGAAGTAGGCCCCGCCCTTGGAAATGAAGCGCGCCGCCCAGTTCGTGTAGGCAAAATAGCGTTCGGCGTACAGGTGAGTGCCGCGGATCCCGGCCGCCGGCCGGTCGAAGAATTCCACGAGCTGGTCGAACTCGTCCCAGGTCTTGGGGATGGCCATCTTCCTGCCATACTTGTCCTGGAACTTCTTTTGCTCCTCCGGATTGCTGAACAGGTCTTTCCGATAGAACATGGAGAACGTGTCGTTGTCTGCGCCCACCGCATAGCGGCGCCCCTTATAAAGCGTCGTGAACTTGTCAAGCGGCGGGACGTAGGCGTTCGGACCGTGGTCCACTTCGGGATTGTACTTCCCGTACCAGTCGGTCAGGTCAACAATCAGGCCGGATTCCGCCATATCGCCGATCCAGTTGACGAAGGTGAGAAAGCCGTCATAGCCGCCGGAGCGGACGACGGACTCGTTCATGGCTTTCGTGTAGATATCACCCTCCAGGCCGACCTCGGCATTCTTGAAGTTGAGCCCGGTCAGCTTATTGAACTCTTCCATGGCGGGTACGATCTGGTTGCGCTGACCGGAGTGATGCATGATGACGAAGGTGTCGCCGTCCTTGATCCGGCGGGCCGCCTTGAGTGCCTTGATCCCGTTCAGGGCGCGCTCTTCTGGCGTCGCACCGGGGACCAGGGCCGCGCCGGACGCCGTCAGGACTGACTTGAATATCGGCGCGCCCGGGGAGGCCGGTAGCATCCCTCCGGCGACGGCGGCACCGCCCAGCGCACCCGCCACCCTCAAGAAGTCCCGGCGGGTCAGTTTCCCGGACCTGGCCATGCAGACTCACCTCCTCGTTGCGTGTGAATTGTTCACAGCCTGGGACAGGGCGTCACAGGCGACCGAACTCTTCCAGTAGCTCCTCCACGCTCCTGCCTTCTTGAATGCGTCGGCGGGTGGCCTCTTCGCGATCGGCCTGCTCTTGCGCCCGCGCGAGGATCTCCTGGGCGTGGGGGTGCGGAACGACGACGAGTCCGATCTCGTCCCCCACGACCACATCCCCCGGATGAATCAGGACTCCTCCGCAGTGGATCGGAACGTTCACCTCAATGGGCTCCTGACGGCCCGAGAACGCCGTATGCGTGGCCCGGGGCCCCACCGCACGGCTAAACAGCGTAAACCCGATGTCCCTGGCCTCGTCGACATCCCTCACGGCGCCATCGACAACTGCGCCAGCGAGGCGCCGCCGATGCCCCAGGCCGGCCATCAGGCCGCCCCAGACCGACGTCTCTGTCTCCCCGGCCGCGTCCACGACGATCACGTCGCCGGGCGCGGCGACGGTCAAGGCAGCGAGGGGGTCAACGAGGTCTCCTGGGGACAGTCGAACGGTGACCGCGGGCCCAGCAATCTTTCCACCACAACGGAGTCGGATCGCCGTGTGCACAACACCGGCCCGTTCCATCGCGTCGGCCACGACGCACGACACGCTGTACACCGCAAGAAGATTCTGGAACCCGCTGACAATGGCCGGATCAATCTCGGCGCGACGGTTGATGGTCCTTTTCATGGACGCGTCTCCCTGGTCGCCTTCGTACTCTGCCTCCTCGGAAGATGCACATACCGCGCGGTCGGTGGGGTCTCGTCTTGTGAGCCCATGACGCTGTCGCGGACGGTCGCGATGTGTTCGGCCATGGCGCGCGCCGCCCCCTCCGCACTCCCCGCGAGCAGGTACTCGACCACGGCCAGGTGCTGGGCGGCAAGCCGCTGGGCAACGCCCGCCCGCCGCATGGCAAAATAGCAGGCCCGATCGATCTCGGTCCTCGACTTCTGGATCCACTCCTCCATCGCTTCATTGTTGGCGCAGCGAAGGATCAAGCGGTGAAGCTCGTCGCCGGCCCGATGGTACTGCTCGGGCGTAGATGCTGGCGCCGAGAGGATCCGTCGCAGCGTGAACCGCACACGCTCCAGACGCTCGCGGGGGATGTGCCCGCACGATAGCGCGGTGACGTGAGGCTCCACGAGCAGACGGATCTCGAAGATCTCGCGGATGCGTTTGAGCGAAATTCCGCGCACGAACGCACCCTTGGCCGGCCAGAGATCCACCAGGCCTTCATGAGCGAGGCGGCGGATCGCCTCCCGCACGGGAGTGCGGCTCATCTTCAGTTCGGCCGCGAGGGGAACTTCGAAGAGAGGAGTACCCGGGTTGAGCCGGCGAGACAGGATGTGACTCTTCAGACTGCGATAGGCAGTCTCGGTCAACGACTGTCTGGCCACGGAATGCTCCTCGTATGCTAACTACATACTCAGTGTATACAATAGCACCGCCAGGCTGGCAAGTCGGATCGTGGCCAAGCGGCTGAGGGCGGCCGACAAGGGGGGAGCGAGATGACCGAGGACCGTGAACGTGGGACGCGAGTGCAGGCGGCGCTTGCCGCCGCGGGGCTGGACGCCCTGGTCTGCCGGCTGCCCGAGAACCTAGTACTGCTCGCTGGCTACTGGCCCGTCATCGGCCGGTCGGCGGTCGTGGTTCCTCGCGAGGGGGATCCGGTGCTCGTCGCCCCCAGCCTGGAGCAAGAGGCACTGCGCCGCACCACGATCGCCGATGTCCGAACGTTTCGGGTATGGCATCTGGACGATCCGGCGCCGGATGTCGTGCTGGGCACCCTGCTGCGCCAGATCGCCGCGGACCGCGGCCTTCGAGGGAAACGGATCGGTATCGAGGCCAGCTTCGAGGATCTCGCACCGACGCAGAAGATTCTGGAGCCGTGGGCCCCCGCGACCCCTTCCAGAGATGTCCTGACGGAGGCGTTCGGTGACCACCTGATCGATGCGACGAACCTCCTTGTCGAGACCCGGGGGCGAAAGACACCGTACGAGATCGAGCGGATCCGGACTGCGGTTGAGGTCGCCGTGTTCGGCCTCGAGGCGTTCGCGGAAGCCGTCGCCCTAGGACGCCGTGACGTGGAGATTGCCGCCGCCGTCGAACACGCTGTGGCGACACGGGGCGCCGGATACTCGGGCACGCTGCACGCCCGCGCGCAGGCTCTGGTCTTCTCGGGCGAAGACCGGCTGGCGGCGTACGGGTGGGGCGTGGCGCCGTCGTCGACCAGAGTCCTGCAAGATGGGGACCTAGTCATGATCGAACTCAGCGTCGTGGCGGACGGCTACTATGCCGACCTGACCCGTATGAGGGCCGCGGGCCATGTCTCCGCCGAGGTAGTCGAGGCGTATGAGGCCGTCCGGGAGGCGCAGGCGGCAGCAGTCCGCGCCGTTCGGCCAGGAGTGGCGTGGGCGGCTGTCGACGCGGCAGCCCGCGACATCCTGCACGCACGCGGCTACGGTAAAGCGTTCATCCATCACACCGGACACGGCGTCGGGTTCCGGTACCATGAGCCCATCCCCTTCCTCCATCCGCAGGCGCAGGGCGTCCTTGAGGAGGGAATGGTCCTGACCATCGAACCTGGGATATACGGACCGGGGATTGGGGGTATCCGCATCGAAGACAATATCGTGGTCGGCTCGACGGGAGCCGTGATGCTCTCTGAGCGTTCACGCGACCTTACCTGAGGCCCTCCGAGCGGTGCCGGGCCCAGTCAGGATCACCCGAGACTATCCATTGGCTCAGGCCGACCGTGGCAACCGCCGCGCCGCGTGGGCAGGGTGGAAGGGGTGTTCGCTGGAGGGCCCGTAGGCGTCGGGCACCGCCCATCGGCAGAGCGCAGGACGAAATGGCAGCCGCACAGGCGCTTACGCGCATCGAACAATCTGGGATCGTAGCGATTGTTCGCCTGGACGCCGCCGCGGCGCTGGTGGAGGTCGGCGTCGCACGGCTGGGAGACCGGGCCGTGCTGGGGGCGGGCACCGTCCTCGACGCCGAGACCGCACGGCTGGCCATTCAGGCCGGGGGCCCGGTTCGTCGATGCCGCGAGCCGTCGCCTACCTCCAATCCGGGCTTGTCACCTCCCATACTGGGCACCGAGCAACGGCCGGGAGCCCTGATCTGAGCGGCGGGCTCCGGTGTCTGGCGCGGTAGGATGCCGGGGAACGCCGGAGAAGCCTCATGGCGACCTTTCTGATGTCCCCTCTGCTGTCGCGTTCAGTCACTGACGGTGTGCGGGCCGGCCGCCGCGTCCTCTCCGCGCCCGACCGGGTGGCCTACGTCCGGCGGATGTTCAGCGCCGTGGCCCCGCGCTACGACCTGACCAACGCCGTCATCAGCGCCGGGTTGCACCGGCCGTGGAAGCGGATTACCGTCGCGGCCCTCGGGCTGCGGCCCGGGGAGGTAGCCTTCGACCTCTGCTGCGGGACCGGCGATCTGGCACGCCTGATGGCCGAAGCCGTCGGCCCGACCGGGTGGGTCGTAGGAGCGGACTTCGCCGAACCCATGATCCGGCAGGCTCGGGGGCTGGCGGCACGCGACGGCACCCGTTCCCGCCACTTTCTCGTGGGCGACGCCATGAGCCTGCCCTTTCGCGGGGCCTCTTTTGATGCGGTCGCCGTGGCGTTCGGACTGCGCAACGTCGCCGACCCGGGTGGAGCGCTCTGGGAGATCCGCCGGGTCTTGCGGCCGGGAGGACGCCTCGCCATCCTGGAGTTCGGGCGCGTCCCCAATCCGGTGCTGCGATGGCTCTACGATTTCTACTCCTTCACGCTCCTCGCCCTGCTCGGGCGCATCGTCTCCGGCCATCCCGACGCCTACTGGTATCTGCCGGTCTCCATTCGCCACTGGCTGGATCAGCGGGCGATGCTCGACCTGCTGCACGCCAGTGGGTACTACAACGCGTCCTACCGCAACCTGGCGCAGGGGGTCGTCGCGGTTTACCGGGCGGAGGCCGCTCCGGGTGCCTGAGCTCCCGGAGGTTGAAACCACCGTGCGCGGCCTCCGTCGCCGGGTGATCGGTCGTCGGATCAGGCAGGTTACGGTGCTCACCCCGGCGACCATCCGGTCACCGGCACCGGCGCGGTTCACCCGGGCGCTCCGGGGCCGCCGGGTGCTCGGCGTGACCCGCCGTGGGAAGTTCCTGGTCTTCACCCTCGACCGCGACCTGGTCCTGCTGGCCCACCTGCGCATGACCGGCGACTTTGCATTCACCACGCCCGGGCGTCCCCGGCACCCCTCCACGCGGGTGATCTTCCACCTCAACGGCCGGGACCTGCGCTTCGTGGACACGCGCCGGTTCGGTCACATGGACCTCCTTCCGGCCTCCGCCGTGCCAGGCTTCGAGCCCCTGCGCCGGCTGGGCGTCGAGCCGCTCGCGCGCGCCTTTACAGTCGATCGCCTGCGCGAGATGCTGAAAGTCCGCCGGGGAATGCTCAAGCCCCTGCTGCTGCGCCAGGATGTCCTGGCCGGGATCGGGAATCTGTACGCGGACGAGATCCTCTTTCAGGCCAGACTGCATCCGGGGCGGCGGGTGGAGTCGTTGCGGCCGGCGGAGGTGCGTCGGCTCTACCTGGCCATCCGGCAGGTTCTCCAGCGGGGAGTGCGGGGATCCGCTCGCCCCGGTGAGCCCGTCGGCCGGCTCCTGGACGTGCGCGAGACGGACGGTCCCTGCCCGCGCTGTGGGGCCGCGCTGGTCTCCCGGCGGCTGGGCGGCCGGACGACGTACTACTGCCCCGTCTGCCAGCGGCCGAACGCGTAGGCCGGTGGGATTGTGGGTAGAGACACGATGATGCGAGGTGGAGCCATGGGCGAGCATGAGCGCACCGGGGTGTTCCGCCTGGGACCGCCGCCCGTCCGGGACCCGCAGGAGGTGTTCCGGTACGCGTACCAGGCGCTGGCCGAGAAGGGGTACAGTCCCGTCGATCAGATCGTGGGGTACCTGCTGTCCGGCGACCCCACGTACATCACGAGCCACCGGGACGCCCGCACGGTGATCCGGCAGGTCGACCGGCTGGTCTTGCTGGAGGAACTGGTCCGCACCTACGTCGAGGCGAAGTTGCAGCAGTAGTCCGCCCTTCACGGATCCTGTGGACGGAGCGCGATCGAGGAGGTCAGGTGTGGAACGGATTATCATCACCGGCGGACGGCCCCTGCGCGGGACGGTCCGGGTCTCCGGGGCCAAGAACTCATCCCTGGCGATTATCGCGGCGGCGTGCCTCGCCCCCGATGTCTCGATCCTGGAGAACGTCCCCCACTGCCAGGACGTCCTCACGTTGACAGAGATCCTCGCCGGCCTGGGCATCGGCTTCGAGTTCAGCGGCAGCCGTCTGGTCGTTGACGCCCGCGGGGTGTACAACATCTCTCCGCCCCACGACCTCTGCCGGCGGATGCGGGCGTCCTTCTACGCCGCGGGGCTGCTGCTGGCGCGGGTCGGGCGGGCCGAGGTGCCCCTGCCGGGCGGGTGCTCCATCGGGACGCGCCCCGTGGACTTCCACATGCGGGGATTTGCCGCGCTGGGAGCGGAGGTTACCATCGAGCACGGGTACATGAAGGCCATTTTCCCGCGGCGGGCGCGCGGCACGCAATTCTACGTACCCCGCAGTAGCGTGGGCACGACGATCAACTTGATGATGGCGGCGACCACTGCCCGCGGGACGACGGTGCTGCAGAACGCCGCGCGCGAACCGGAAGTGGTCGACACCGCCGTCTTCCTGAACCTGATGGGCGCCAAGGTCCGCGGCGCCGGCACGGACACTATCACCATCCGGGGGGTCACGGCGCTGCACGGCGCACAGTATCCCATTATCCCCGACCGCATTGAGGCCGGCACGTATCTGCTCTGCGGTGTGGCGACCCGGGGGGACGTGCTGGCGCACGGCCTGATCCCGGAGCACTTTCAGGCCCTGCTGACCAAGCTCACGGAGGCCGGCGCCGAGACGCTCGTCGAACCCGACGGCGTCCGCGTCCGCGCCGCAGGAGACCTCCGGGCCGTGGACGTTGACACCGCGCCCTATCCGGGGTTTGCCACCGACCTGCACCCGCCGCTCGCGGCCCTGCTGACCCGGGCGCAGGGGACCTCGACGATCCGGGAGACGATCTACGACTCCCGCTTCGGCTACGTCGAGGAACTCCGGCGCCTGGGGGCCGAGATGCGTGTGGACGGCGACACCGTGCACATCACCGGCGTGGAGCAACTGACGGGCGCCCCGGTCGAGGCCCGCGACATCCGGGCGGGCGCCGCCGTGGTCATCGCCGGGCTCGCCGCGACCGGGGTGACAGAGATCACCAACCTGGAGAACATCGACCGGGGCTACGAAGGGCTCGTCGAAAAACTCCGAGGCCTCGGGGGGCAGGTGGAACGGGGGTCAATTGAACCGGCGGCGCTGCCGGAGGTCGTGCCGGAAGTCGTCTAAGGCCTACGGCGGACGGCTGAAGCGGCTGAAGATCAGCCAGAGGAAGATCGCCGCCGCCGCCACTCCCAGGATCATTACCCAAAGCGTGTTCTGGAGCTCCGCCTCGGGCTTCGGCGGAGGTGCCTGCAGGATGGCGAGCAGAAGCACAATCATCGTGTCACCACAGCCCTAACCAGAATATCGTACCCGATCGCGCGGAATCGTAGACCCACGCCCTTTTGACTCCCGTTGAGCCGTTCTGCCCGGTCCGGACACTGGCCATCCCGGCGATCCGACATCGACATGTCCGCGCAGCGACGACACGTGGAATGCAGGACACATCGGTGCACAGAAACGATCACCCTTCCGCCTGCTCCCCAGTGGGCAAAATCCTCTGATCCACCACAGCGGAGGGATGACCATGGAACCTCGGCAGAAGGAAATCCACAGTCTCCTGCGGTCAATGCTGAATGTGCTCGGACGCGATGACCTCACGGTCACGGACATTAGTGAAGAGGACGGGACGGTCCTGTTCACGCTGGCGGAAGGGAGGGCGAAGTGGACGC
>Ga0073934_10002673_pt1 | contig 35941 bp, 28 predicted proteins | sample LarsenN4metaG_FD_76834 | JGI IMG/M metagenome (GOLD analysis project Ga0073934, IMG submission 76834) | Hot spring sediment bacterial and archeal communities from British Columbia, Canada, to study Microbial Dark Matter (Phase II) - Larsen... ... | reverse complement strand
TGGCGCGCGCGATGGCGCCGCAGGCGATGCGCGACCGCACGCTCGAGCTCGTGCGCACGATGGCAGCGCGGCCCGACGTCGAGTACGCGCAGCCGAACTACCTGTTCACGACGGCGGCGGTGCCGAACGACCCCGGCTTCGCGCAGCAGTGGCACTACGCCGACAACGGCACGGGCGCCGGCCAGGTCGCCGGCGGCATCAACCTGCCGCAGGTGTGGGACAGCAACAAGGGCTCGGCCAGCGTCGTCGTCGCCGTCATCGACACCGGCATCCTGCCGGCGCACCCCGACATCGCCGGCTCGCCGAACCTCGTGGCCGGCTACGACATGATCGGCGACGCCTTCATCGCCAACGACGGCGGCGGTCGCGACAACGACCCCACCGATCCCGGCGACGGCTTCGCCAACAACGAGTGCGGGCCGGGCAGCGGCGCGCAGCCCGACAGCTGGCACGGCACGCACGTGGCGGGCACGGTGGGCGTGGGGCTCACCAACAACGGCGTCGGCGTGGCCGGCATCAACTGGGCCGTGAAGCTGCAGGCCGTGCGCGTGCTCGGCAAGTGCGGCGGCACGATGGTGGACATCAACGACGGCATCCGCTGGGCCGCCGGGCTGCCCGTGCCGGGCGTGCCCAGCAACGCGACGCCGGCCAAGGTCATCAACATGAGCCTGGGCGGCGGGTCGCCCTGCTCGGCCTCGCCGGCCACGCAGGCGGCGATCAACGACGCCATCGCCGCCGGTGCCACCGTGGTGGTGGCGGCGGGCAACTCGGCTGCCGACGCGTCGGGCTTCCTGCCGGCCAGCTGCAACGGCGTCGTCACCGTGGCCGCGAGCGACGCGCGCGGCTTCCTGGTCGCGCGCTACTCGAACTACGGGCCGCGCATCGACCTGCTGGCACCGGGCGGCGACACGCAGCGCGACGACAACGGCGACGGGCAGAACGACGGCGTGCTGTCGATGGTGCAGGGAGGGTACGCCCGCTACAACGGCACCTCGATGGCCAGCCCGCACGTGGCCGGCGTGGTGGCGCTGATGCTGGCGGCACGGCCGACGCTGACGCCGGCGCAGGTGCTGGCCGAGCTGAAGGCGCAGGCGCTGCCGCGCACCGCGGCGCAGTGCCCGCGGCCCTGCGGTGCCGGGCTGCTCAACGCGCGCGCGGCCCTGGGCGGTGGCACGCCACCGCCGCCGCCGCCGCCCGACGGCGCGGTGGTCGCGCTCGCGCCCAACGCCGCGACGATCAACATCGGCGCGTCGGCGGCACTGGTGGCCACGGTCTCCGCGGGCGGCGCCCCGCTGGCCGGCAAGACGGTGACGTTCTCGTCCAGCAATGCCGCCGCGGCCACCGTGAGCCCGGCCACGGCCACCACCGACGCGACGGGTCAGGCGCAGGCGACGGTGACCGGCCTGACGCCGGGGGCGTCCACGATCACGGCGGCCGCCGAAGGCGCGCAGGCCACGGCGGCCGTGACGGTGGCGGCCAAGGTGTCGGCGATGTCCTGGGTGGGCGTCCTTGCCGCCGGCGCGCTCGCCGCGCTCGGGCTTCGTTCGATGCCCGGTCCGGCGCTTCGGCGATCGCGCCGCGGCGCGGGTCGGTCGGCACCTGCCGAACGGCCATGACATCGCCTGCTGGGGCCCTGGCGCTGTGGACGGCCGAGGGCGCGCGCGCGCTGCTCGTGCCGCTCGGCACCGTCTTCGAGCGGCACGGCGAACGCCTCTCGCACCCCGGCGGCTTCGTCGCCGTGGTGGATGCGGACTGCACCGTGCTGACGCCAGCGCTGCTGCTGCTGGGCGCGCTGGCGGCGGTCGGCGCGCTGGCTCGGCTGGGCTGGCGACGCACGCTGGCCTTCGCGTTCGGCGGCATCGTGGTGCTGGCCATTGCCAACCAGTTGCGGCTGGCCGCGGTGCTGTGGACGGGCGCCAATGCGCCGCTGCACTTCGCGTGGCTGCACGACGTGGCCGGGCCGCTGTGGCTGGTGGCGGTGGGTACCGTCATCGTCCAGCGGGCCGTTCGTGGCGGGGCCGCGCCCGGCGCGGCGTGATCGCACCCGGGGAAGGCGTTGACGTCGAACCGGGGAGCCGAGTCAAGGCGAGTGCCGTCTGGCCCGGCGGTCCGCGGCGCGTCCGTCGGGCCCGTCGCGGGCCCGGGGTGGCGGCGCAGCGCCGTTCGCCTCGTCGGCCTCGTGCGGGTGGCCGGTCGGGCGGCCGGCGTGGCGGTCGGCGTGGCGGTCGGCGTGGCGGTCGCCGGGGCCGTGGCCTGGTCCACCCCGGCGGTGCATGCTGCGCCTGCGATGATCTCCGGTGACCTGATCGTGAAGTTCCGCGACGCGAGCGAGCCCGGGCGGCAGCTGGCGGCGGTGCTCGCGGGCCAGCGCGATCCGGCCTCGGCGGTGCCGCTGGCCTCGCGGCTCTCGGCCGACCTGGGCGTGCCCCTCGTGCTGCTGCAGGTCACCTCGGGCCGCGAGGCGCTGCTGGCGCTCGATCGCGAGGCGCTCGGGCGCAGCCTGCTCGCGCGCGCCGGGCGCGAGGCGCAGGTGCAGCGGGCCACGATGACCGTGCCGCCGCCGGGTGCCGGCCTGCCGGGTGCCGAGCTCGTCCTGCGCATCGAGCTTCGGCCCGCTGCACCGGCGGCCGCGGCGCAGGCCGTCGCGTCGCGCCTCGCACTGGCGCGCATGCCGGCGCCCCGGTTGCAGGGCGGGTCGGCGGAGGGGCGGGAACTGCGGCTCGTCTACGACATCGATGCGATGACCCTGGCGCTCATCGAGCGGCTGCAGCAGCGCTCCGACGTCGAGTACGCGCAGGCCAATCGCCTGCTGCGCCCGGCGGCGCCGGCGGCCTCGCGCTGACGCCGGCTGGCGCCAGGGACCCGGCTCGGAAGGCCTCCTGCGGCCCTGGCGCCACCCGCGCGCCTTCCGCCGCCCCATTGACGCGCCTCAACGGAGCGGCAGCGGTGAGGGATAGGGTGCGCCCGTGGTTCGTGCTGCAGTCCGAAGGTCACGCCTGCCGCGCGCGGTGCGGGCGCTCGTCGCTGGCGCCTGGGTTGCGCTCTCCGCCTGCGACGGCGGTGGCGGCGATGGCGAGGTCATCGCGCCCTTCTGGTCGCGCGGCGGCGTGGTGGCGGCCGACCTCGATGGGGACGGCCGCGTCGACGTGGCCGTGGCGGCGAGGTACGTCGCGGCGCCGCCGCCGCACGACGGCTTCGTCGAGGTCTACCTGCAGGCGGCGGACGGCACGTACCGGGAACCGGTGCGCTACCCGGTCGCCGCCGACCCGTGGGGATTGGGTGTCGGCGACCTCGACGGCGATGGCCGGCCCGACCTGGTCGCCGCGTCGCCGGACACGCAGCCGCTGCAGCCCGGCGCGACTTCCGATACCGGCGTCGTGTCCGTGCTTCGGCAGGACCCGGCAAGCCCGGGTCGGTTCCTCGCCGCGGTCACGGTGCCGACCGGCGGGGCGGCCAGCGCGGCGGCGATCGGCCTGCTGACACCGGACACGCTGGCCGACGTGGTGGTCGCGGATGCCGTGCTTGCCAACGGTCGCGCGCTGCTGCTCGCGCAGGATCCCGCGCGGCCCGGCGCGTTCCTTGCGCCGATCGCGTTGGCGGTCGGTGCCGGCCAGGGGTCGACCGACGTGGCGGTCGGCCCCGTCGATGCCGACGGCCGCGCCGACATCGTGCTGGCGACGTACGACGGTGCCGCGGTGCTCCATCAGGCGCCCGACGGCGCGTTCGCGGCAACGCTGCTCTCCGCGGGGCTGCGGCCCCAGGGCGTCGCGCTCGCGGACCTGGACGGGGACGGGCGCGCCGACATCGTCGTCGCCAACGCCGGCAACGCCCCGGCGGGAGGCACCGGCGGCGCGAGCGTCACGATCCTGCTGCAGACCGCGGCGGCGTCGTTCACGCGCATCGACATCGCGGTGCCGGATGGCGCGCGGCGAGTCGTCGTGGCGGACTTCGACCACGACGCCGTGCCTGACATCGCCGTCGTCTCGCTCGTGTACCAGGCGCTCACCGATCCTTCGCGCGTGACCGTGCTGCGGCAGTCGCCGACCGCGCGCGGGCAGTTCGCGGTGCTCGGCACGATGAACGGGCCGGCGAGCGCCGCCTTCATCGCCGCGGGCGACGTGAACGGCGACGGGTATACCGACATCGTGCTGGAGGATGGCCCTGGCGTGCTGCTGCAGCGGCCGTCGGCGCCGGGCACCTTCGAACCCTTCCGACCATTGCGCTGACGCCTCCGCGTCGCGAGCCACCCGCCTGATGGCCGCCGGCAGCCTGCGCTCGTGCCGCGGCGCGCAGCGGGCGCTCCTGCTCGGGGCGCGAGGCGGTGTGGCACCACCGGTCGCGCGCGTCGTCGATGTCGTTCAGCCTGAAGTTGCTCCAGCACGCGGGGTAGCCGAGGTTCGTGCGCGCCCAGGCACCGGCGGCGGCCGCGACGATCTTCGCGGACTCGCCGCTCGTGTCCTGGAGCCAGCGCAGGCCTTCGAGGTCGCCGCCGCTTGAAGAACTGCACGTCGTCGTCCCAGTGCCCCACGAGGTGCTGCTGGGCGCCGGTGGGCGAGGTGGCGACGATCGGGCCCGGCGTGACGATGACGAGGAGGTCGATCTCCGCGGGCAGCGCCTCGAGCCGGGGCTCGCAGTGGAAGAGCGAGACGGTGGTGTCGCAGGCGGCCGCGGCCGTGGCGTCCTGCGACGAGGCCGACAGCTGCCACGGATCTCCACCGGTGCCGCCCCCGCTGCGGTGCCGTCGTCCGGCGCCTCGTCCATGTCCACCTCCAGATGCACCGGCGTCGTGCCCGCACGCGTGTTGCACAGCACGGCATCGCCGGTCGAGCGCAGCAGCCGGGCGCCGGCATGGATGCGGAAGAAGAGGTCCGGGAAGCGCTCGCCGGTCAGGCCCGCGAAACGGCTCTCGTCGAACACGATCGTGAACTCGCCCGCGGCCGCCGTCAGGGCGGTCCCGACATGGTCGTCGAGGACGAAGATCCTTGTCCCCCGTCTCCACCCGCAGCCCGGCGACGCCCCGGCCGCAGGCGCGATCGACCACCCGCCCTTCGACCCTGAACTCGCGCATCCCACCGTACCTCCGGTTGGTGATGACCGATACCCGCCAGCCCGAAACCCGCCAACAATCGGCCGCGCGCGTGCTGCGAACCGGTGCGAGGGCGCGGTTGAGCCGGGTCAATCGCGTCGGCGTGGGCCGCGGGTGGGCTCGGCTCGTGGGGCATCGCACCCGAAGCTGATAGGCTGGTTGCCGATGGACGACAACGAAGTGCCGCCGGAACTGAACGTCGAGCAGGCCTTCGCCGGCGCGTACCAGGAACTGCGCCGGCTGGCGCGCTCGCGCCTGCGCGGCGGCGGCCGCAACACGGTGCTCGACACGACGGCGCTCGTGCACGAGACCTACCTCAAGCTCAGCCGCAATGCCGGCATCTCGTTTCCGGATCGGCCCCGATTTCTCGTTTATGCCGGCAGGGCGATGCGTTCGATCATCGTCGACTGGGTGCGGCAGCGCCAGACGGAGCGTGCCGGGGGCGACTACGCCCTGCTCACGCTCACCGGCGACCTGGTGGACGCGCTGCCGGCCGAGGAAGAGCACATCCTGCGCGTGCACGAGGCGCTGCAGGAGATGGCGACGGTCGACGAACGCATGGCCCGGGTGGTGGAGATGCGCTACTTCGGCGGCATGACGGACCTGGAGATCGGCGAGGCGCTCGGCGTCACCGACCGCACCGTGCGGCGGGACTGGGAGCAGGCCAAGCTGTTCCTGGCCGAGGCCCTGAAGTAGCCGGCCCCGCGCGGCACGCCCTGGCGTGCGCGCCGTGCCGGGCCGTTGCGTCGTGCGGGTGGCGTGGCGGGGCGTGAGCCGTGAAGGGGAGTGCGCGAACGATGAGCGAGGCCTTCAAGCTGGCGCCGCACGAATGGGCGCTGCTGCGCAGCCTGCTTGACGAAGCATTGGCCATGCCCGTGGCGCAGCGGGCCACCTGGCTGCAGGCGCTGGACGACGGGCGCGCGCAAGGCCTGAAGCCCCGGCTGCAGGCCCTGCTGGCCAACGCCATTGACGACGACCCGGCCACCCATATGCGCCTGCTGGAGACCTTGCCCAAGGTCGAGACCGGCCAGTTCGCACCGCTGCCCGGGGCGGCGGCTTCGGAGAAGCCCGGCGATGTCGTCGGCCCCTACCGGCTCCTCCGCGAGCTCGGCAGCGGCGGCATGGGCAGCGTGTGGCTGGCCGAGCGCACCGACATGCTGCAGGGCCGGCAAGTCGCCTTGAAGCTGCCGCACGGTGCCTGGAAGCGCGCCGGCCTGGCCGAGCGCCTGGCGCGCGAGCGCGAAATCCTGGCCACGCTGGAGCATCCGAACATCGCGCGCCTGTACGACGCCGGGGTCACCCCCGAGGGCCAGCCTTGGCTGGCGCTCGAATACGTGGCAGGCGAGCGCATCGACGAGCATTGCAGGGCCCGGCAGCTTGGCGTGAAGCAGCGCCTGCAACTGTTCCTGCAGGTGGCGCGCGCGGTGGCGCATGCGCACGCGCAACTGGTCGTGCACCGTGACCTGAAGCCGGCCAACATCCTCGTCACCGAGGGCGGTGACGTGAAGCTGCTGGACTTCGGCATCGCCAAGCTCGTCGCCGAGGGCGTGGTCGAGGAGACCGAACTCACGCGCGAAGTGGGTCGCGCCTTCACGCCGGAGTACGCCAGCCCCGAGCAGATTCTGGGCCGTCCGCTGGGCACGGCCAGCGATGTGTACTCGCTGGGCGTGGTGCTCTTCGAGTTGTTGGCCGATGTACGGCCATACAGGCTCCACCGCAGCTCGCGCGCAGCGTTGGAAGAGGCCGTGGCACAGGCCGACGTGCTGCGCCCGAGCGCCCGGGCGCCGGCCGAGCGGCGCAGCGCGGTTCGCGGTGACCTCGACACCATCGTTCTGAAGGCGCTCAAGCGCGAGCCTTCCGAGCGCTATGCCACCGTGGCGGCGCTTGCCGATGACGTGCAGCGCCATCTCGCGCACCAGCCGGTGCTGGCCCAGCCCGATGGCACCTGGTACCGCGCGCGCAAGTTCATGCGGCGCCACCGCCTGGGCATCGCGTCGGCGGGCGCTGTGCTGTCGGCCGTGCTCGGAGGGGCGGGGGTCTCCTTGTGGCAGGCCCGGGTGGCCATCGCCGAGCGCGAGCGCGCGGAGGAGGTCAAGACTTTCGTTGCCGAGCTGCTCCGAGACGCGAACCCCGCGTTCAACGGCGGGCGCAAGGTGACCGTCGACGAACTGCTGATGACCACGCGGCCGAAGATCGAGGCGCGATTCCCCGACCGCCCGCAGATCCGCGCTGAGTTACTCACCATTGTCGGAACCAGCCTGGCGTCGATGGGCGAGCACAATGCGGCGTGGCCGCTGCTGCTGGAGGCCGAGGCCGTGGCCGTGCGCGAACTCGGGCCGGATCACGTGCAGTCGTTGCACTCCCGCTCGCTGGTGCTTGGACAACGGCAGCACCGCGACCCGGGTCCGCAGGTGGCACGGGACACCGACGAACTCATCGCCGCGATGCGCCGCAACCCGCAGGTCGACCCGGCCTACTTCGTCAATCTCCTGAGTCAGCGTGGCAGCATGGCGTTGACGGACGGCCAGGCGGCGCTGGCCGTGGCGCACCTCGACGAAGCGCTGCGTGTTTCCAGGCAGCGCCTGGGCGAGACCAAAGAACAGACGCTGAACACCGCGGTCGGGCTGGCGCTGGCGCTCCAGCGCAGTGGCGATTGGCGGCGCACGCTCGAGGCCGCCCGAGAGGTGCATCGCCTCGTGTTCGAGGTGCGCAAGCTGCCGCCGGATCACTTCAATGCCGTTGATGCCGAGTTGATGCTGGGCATGGCCTTGGCCGATGCCGGCGAACTGGCATCGGGCCTGCGGCACCTCGAGGCGGGCGTGCGCCAGTCGCAAGTGCGCCGCAAGCCCACCGACTCCGCAGTGGGATCCTTTCGCACGCATCTCGCCCGCTACCAACTTCGGGCCGGCCGCGTCGAAGAAGCGCTGGGCCACTACCGTGCGGCGCATGAGATCCATCGTGTCGCCCCGGGGCCCAAGAGTCGACGCTATGCGGCCACGTCCGCCGAGCTGGCGTTGGCAGAGATGGCGATGCTGCGGCCCGAGCGGGCGGTTCCGCTGCTGCGTGAAGCCCAGGCCTACTTCGGGGCCGGCAGCCCGGATGCGCTGGCTCGCTGGGTTCCAGCGCGCCTCGCGGCCGCGCTGGCAGCCACGGGGCAGCACGACGAAGCGCGGCAACAGCTGCCCACCGAGGCTGGCAGTGACTGGGAACTGTGGCTGCGCCAGGCCCAGGTGGCGCGCTTCGGACGGCGGCCGGCGGAAGCCGTGGCGTTTGCAGACAGGGCGCTGGCGGCGTTGCCCGACACACCCGCGATGCGCGTGGCGCGGGCCGAATTGCTGTTGGAGCGCGGCCTGGCGCGATTCGACGCTGCGCTGCCTGACGCCGTGGCGTCGTTCGACGAGTCCATCGATCTGCTGCGCCGCCACCAGACCCAGCCGGGCCCATTGCTGGCGCAAGCCCTGGCGGGCCGCGGCCAGGCGCTGATGGGAACGCGGGACCGAACAGCCGAAGCGGTACGGGTGCTGGAGGAGGCGGCCGAGCTATGGCGCCGCATCGACGCCACGCATCCCGCTCTGGAGCAAGTGGCCGCCGCGCTGCAAGGCGCACGCGCACGGCCATAGATGTCCATGACGGCTGCAGGTCGTGGCGGCTGGCGAGATCGGCCCCGATGACCCCGGGCGACGTTCCCCGGCCGGCGTGCCGTCGTTGCATCGCCCTTGCCCTGTCCGTTGCTGTTCTCAGTCGTCCAAGTGCCAAGCTGGCCTGCGCCCCTCCCTCCGTTGAGGGAACGCGCGCCAAGCCTTGTCCGTAACGCGGACCTGACCTCCCTCGATCCCACAAGCGGGCGCAACGGTGCGCGCGTCGCGGCTGCCGGCCAAGCGCAGCCGGCCGACCGGTTCGACGACTGGCTCCCGCGCGAGTACCTCGCCGACTACTACGCCCGCTTAGACGAGGACGAGTCGCACACGCTCGCCTTCCTGGCGCAAGAGCTGCACCGGCGTGGCCGCGTCGCCCCGCGCACGCTGGACTTCGGCGTCGGGCCGACGGTGCACCACCTGCTGGCGCTGGCGCCTTGGGCCGAGTCGATCGACGCCGCGGACTACCTCGACGGCAACCTGCGCGAGGTGCGGCGCTGGCTGCGCGACGAGGCCGGCGCGCACGATGGGTCGCCCTTCGCGGCGCAGGTGCTGGCCTGCGAAGGGGCGCCGCGCGTCGATGTGGCCGCCGCGCGCGCGCGCGAGGCCCTCGTTCGGCGCCGGGTGGCGCGGCTGCTGCGGTGCGACGCCTCGCGCGACCCGGCCATCGCGGGTGCCCGGCCTGGTTCGGCGGGCTACGACCTCGTCATGTCGTGCTACTGCGCCGAGAGCGCGACGGCCGACCGGAGTGTCTGGCGCCGCTACATGCGGCACATCCTCGCCCTGCTGCGGCCCGGTGGCCTGCTGCTGATGGCCGCGTTACGCCGCTGCCGCGGCTACACGATCCGAGGCCAGGTGTTCCCGGCTGCCGGCATCGACGAAGGGGACATCGCGGGCTTGCTCGACGACTTCGCCTTCGACGACCCGCGGCGGCGCATCCTCCAGGCGCGGCACCTCGCGGCGGGGCCGCTGCACGGCGACGAAGGCGTCGTGCTGCTGGCGTGCGAGCGGCGGGAGGCGACCGGCGACGCGACGGGTGATGCCGCCATGGAGGCAGGCAGGGCGGTGCTTCGTGGCGCTCCTGACCTGTCAGCGCGGCCGCCGCGGCGTCGTCTCCCACCGAGAGGGGAGAGCGACGACCCCGATGTCCGGCCTTGCGGCAGCAGGTCGTTTCCACGTGCAGGAGGGGCACCGATCGCCCCGCCGCACGAGGACCTGCATGCACCCTGACATCCTGGGCTGGACGGCCGCCGCGTTGATGGTGGCCACCTTCTCCTGCCGCGAGGCACGGCACCTGCGGCCGCTGGCGGTGGCGACCAACCTGGCCTTCGTGGGCTACGGCGCGGCGGCGGAATTGATGCCGGTGCTGGCACTGCACCTGCTGCTGCTGCCGATCAACCTGTGGCGGTGGGCGCAGGTGCGGGCGCTCTCGCGCGAGCAATTGCAGCAAGGTGCCGAGCGCCTGGGCCGCCTGCTGTGCGCGGTGAGCCTCGGCGTACTGCCGCTGATGGCAGGTTGCGGCGGCGGGGGTGAAGACGCACCGCCGCCGCAGACGCCGCCGGCCAGCACCACGCCACCCACGACTCCGCCCACGCCACCGGCGCAAACCATCGGGACAGCCGGGGGCACCGTCAGCTCGGCCGACGGCGCCGAGGTGTCGGTGCCGCCCGGTGCGCTGGCCGGCGAGACACCGATCGCAGTGCACGCCGATGCGGCTGGCGCCCCGCCGCTGCCGGCGGGCCTGCTGGCGCTTGGCAAGGTCTACGCCTTCACGCCGCATGGCACGACGTTCGCCGTGCCGGCCAAGGTGACCGTGCCGTTCGATGCGGCCATGGTCCCCGCGGGCGTGGTGCCCGCTCTGTACAAGGCCGATGCCACCGGCGCGGACGCCGGCCAGTGGCGCGAGGTGGCCGGCGCCACGGTCAACGGCGCGGCGATGAGCGCCGGGATCTCCAGCTTCTCGCACCTGGTGGTTGCGCCGCCGCCCACCTTCGTCGGCATACACCGCTTCTGGGAGATCGAACCGCTGGACGCCAAGTGGGACGCGATCCCGACCGGTCGCCCCGTAGGCCACTCGGACAGCGGCACCGTCAGCGACGAACTTCCACTGGGCCTGGTGCATCTGCGCGGCCTCGGCGATTCGGCACGCGGGTTCGTGTCCAGCAACGCCACCGGCAGCACCTACAGCCTGGGGGTCAACGCGCCGGCCGCCACGCTGCCTGGGGAGCCGTACGGTGGCCGCGTCTACTACGAGCAGGTGCAGTTCTTTCACAAGCGCGAGGAGCCATCGACGCTGCGGCTGACCATCACCGAAGCGAAGGTGATGGCGGTGGACTTCGACCCGCGGCCACCCTGCAACGGAGACGATTGCAGCAAGCGGATATGGGGCCTGTTGGACGTCGACATCGTGGCCTACGACGAGGACAAGGACCGCTACTTCTTCGTGCGCAACGGCCAGCTCACCGTGTCGGGCACCTACGACGAGTGGCTGTTCGGCCCGCACAGCACGAGCGAGGTGCCGCTGTGGAGCGAGCGTCACTTCAACATGGCGAGCGCGAAGGCGAGCGAGTCCGTGTTGGAGCTGCGGCTGCTGGAACCGATCCGCATTGCGGTGCCGCTGGACAGCGTCGACATCAAGGGCCGCTTCGTGCTCCGAACGACCGTGAAGCTGCGGGTGCTGGACCGCCGACAGCGGGAATCCGCCGTTGAGGTGTACTTTCGCGATCCGCAGGGCCTGGGTTCGGGCGTGCTCGTGGAGTACACCGGCCTGGACCGGGGCGACCCTCACCGCAGCGCGCCCCCGCCGCTGTTCACCGAGGCGGCCGTGGCCTGCGCGACGGGCCCCAACCCCGCGGCCGGAACGCTGCAGTTCGAGTCCGCCACGTTCATCGGCGACGAGGGCTTCCCGCGCGGAGCGCTGGTGACGGTCACCCGCACCGGCGGCACGCAGGGGCGCGTGAGCGCGCGCATCAGCACCGGTGCCGGCACGGCGGTGGCGGGCGTGCACTACCAGCCCGTGACAGGGCACGTGGCCTTTGCGGACGGTGAAGACGGACGGCGCGCGTTCTACGTGCCGCTGTTGAACGACGCGCTGCCCGAGGCCGACCGCAACGTGCCGTTGCTGCTCGACGAAGCCCGCGGTTGCGCTGCGCTCGGCACGCCCACGTCGGCCACGCTGACCATCGTCGATGATGACCGGCTGCCGGCCCCGGCATTGGCCTACCGCGTCGGCGGCACGGTCAACGGTCTGGTCGGCACCGGCCTCTTGCTCGAAGACCGCGCGCAGTTCGTCGACCTGCCCATCGCCGCCAACGGCCGCTTCCAGTTCACGGGCACCTACGCGCCGGGCACGGCCTACGACGTGCGCGTGAAGACGCCGCCCTCGGCGCCGACGCAGACCTGCACCGTGACACGCGGCAGCGGGGTGGTCGGCAGCGGCGACGTCACCGACATCGCCGTCGATTGCGTGACACCTCCGCCGCCCACCGGCCTGGACCTCGGCTTCGGTGCCGGCACCGGCAAGGTCACCGCCGGCCCGGTGGGGGTGGCCAAGGCGATCGCGCTGCTGCCCGACGGGCGCATCCTCGCGGCGATCGGCAACTCGGTCGCGCGCTACCTCGCCGATGGCACGCTGGACACCACGTTCGGCAGCAACGGCAGCGTGGGCAACGTCGTCGGCCCCACCAACTTCGGCGCCGAGATCCTCGACCTCGCGATGCAGGCCGATGGCCGCATCGTCGCCGCGGGCACCGCGCGCGGGTCGTCGCTCTCGACGCTGGCCTACGACTTCGCGGCCGCGCGGCTGAACGCCGACGGCAGCCGTGACCCCACTTTCAATGGCGGCAACGCCTTGCAGGTGGACTGGGTGGGTGCGCCCGACCGCGCCGCGCGCGTGCTGCTGCAGCCCGACGGCAGGATCGTTCTCGCCGGCCAGGCGACCACGGTCTACGTACCCGCCACGGGCAGCCAGGACAGCGCGATGGCGCTCGTGCGCCTCAACGCGGACGGCAGCCTCGACCCCACGTTCGGCAGCGGGGGCCGCGCCGTGACGAGCTTCGGCTTGCTGGAAGCGGGCCAGGCCGCCGCGCTCCAGGCCGACGGCAAGATCGTCATCGCAGGTCGCGTGGCCGACAACCTGGCCGACAGCCAGTTCGGCGTGGCGCGCTTCAACATCGACGGCACGCCGGACACGAGCTTCGGCGGCGCGGGGCAGGTGCGCTACAACGAGCTGGCCGATGCCACGGCGCTCGCGCTGCAGCCCGATGGCCGGCTGGTGCTTGCGCTGGCGCATCGCGAGTCGGGCAACACGGGTTTCGGCGTCGTGCGGCTCAACGCCGACGGCTCGGCGGACACCACGTTCGGTGCTGCCGGCCTGGCGCGGCTGGAGATCGGGCCCGGCGTCGACGCGCCGCTGGGCCTCGCGCTGCAGGCCGATGGCCGCATCGTCGTCGTCGGCTCGGCGCTGAACACCGCCACGTCGTACGACTTCGTCGTGGCGCGCCTGCTGCCCACCGGCGCGGCCGATCCGGGCTTCGGTACCGGCGGCATCCACAGCCTGGACCTGTTCCGTGGCCGCGACGGTGCCCACGACGTGCTCGTGCAGCCCGACGGCAAGTTGCTCGTCAGCGGCTCGGCCGGCAACGGGCTTTCGACGCTGCCGCTGCTGATGCGCTTCCACCCCTGAAGGCGCCCCGTCGCGGCGCCATCGGGACTCGCTTCTCGCCCACCCGCTCCACCCTCGGACTGAACCTCCCATGCACACCCTCGATCACCCGCATCGGCACGCCGGCATCGCCGCGCAGACTCATTCGCTCGGCGAGCCCGCCCCCTTCGGGCCCATCGCGCTGGCCTCGGGCCTCGGCCAGGGGCCCACGCCGCTGGCCGCCTTCGACGCCGCGCTGCGCGATGCCGGCGTGGCCAACTACAACCTGATCTGCCTGAGCTCGGTGATCCCGCCCGGCAGCGTGATCGAGCGCCGCAAGTGGGTGACGCCGCGCGAGGACTGGGGCCGGCGCCTCTATTGCGTGCTCTCGGAGATGCGCGAGGACCGCCCGGGCCGCAGCGCGCACGCCGGCATCGGCTGGGTGCGCGACGCGGCCAGCGGCGCCGGGCTCTTCGTCGAACTGCACGACGAGGACCGCGAGCGGCTCGATGCCGACCTGCGCGCCACGCTGCGCTCGATGCAGGCTGGCCGCGGCATCGACTTCGGCGAGCCCGAAACGGCCATCGCCAGCATCACCTGCCAGCGGCAGCCCGTGTGCGCGCTGACCATCGCGGTGTACGCCGCGGCCGCGTGGTGAGGTGCCGGCGGTGGCGGCGGAGTGGGTGAGCCTGCCGCGGCAGGAGGAGCAGCAGGCGGGACCGCATCGGCAGCAGGCACCGCAGGGGCCGCCCGCGAAGCCAGGGCAGGGCGGTCTGCGCAGTGCACGCGAACGCCTGATCCAGACGCTGGCCTTCGAGGCCGGTGGCCTGCTGCTGGTGGCGCCGCTGTACGCGCTGGCCACGGGCAGCGGCGCGGGCGAGTCGCTCGGCTTGATCGCCGCGCTGGCGCTGGTGGTGATGGCGTGGTCGGCGCTCTACAACACCGCCTTCGACGTGGCCGAGCGGCGGCTCACGGGCCGCGTGGCCAGCGACCGCCCGCCGCGCTGGCGGCTTGTGCACGCCGTGGGCCACGAGGCGACGGCGCTGGTGGTGACGTGGCCGGTGATCGTTGCGCTCACCGGCCTGTCGTGGGGCGAGGCCCTGTTGGCCGACATCGCGCTCACGATCGTCTATGCGGCGTACGCCTACGGGTTCCATCGGGGCTACGACCGGCTGCGGCCGGTGGCCACCACGCGGCCGGCATGACGGCGCCTCTGGGCGGCGCGATACCGAAAGCGATGCGGCGGGCGCGGCGAGCCGGTCGCGGTCGACGAGGGCCGACGATGGCCGACACCCGGCGGTGAGGTGGCGCGCTGCCGCCACAATCGCGCCCCGTGAGCACCCAACCTTCCTCCCGAGATCCCGTCCTCATCGCCGGTGGCGGCATCGGCGGCATGGCCGTCGCGCTGACGTTGCACCAGATCGGCGTGCCGTGCCTCGTGCTCGAGAGCGTGCCGGAGCTGCAGCCGCTGGGCGTGGGCATCAACCTGCAGCCCAACGCCGTGCGCGAGCTGTTCGACCTCGGGCTCAACGCCGAGGTGCTCGACGAGGTGGGCATCGCCACGCGCGAGTGGGCGCTGGTGGGCCGCAACGGCAACGACATCTACAGCGAGCCGCGTGGTTTGCTGGCGGGCTACCGATGGCCGCAGTACTCGGTGCATCGCGGCCAGCTGCAGATGCTGCTGTACCGCACGGTGCGCGAGCGCCTCGGGCCGGCGGCGGTGCGGCTCGGCCAGCGTGTCACGGGCTACCGGCAGGAAGAAGGCGGCGTCGTGGCGCAGGTGGAGGCGCGCGACGGCACGCGCTCGGAGGTGCGCGGCCGGCTGCTCGTGGCCGCCGACGGGCTGCACTCGGCCGTGCGGGCGCAGATGCACCCGGGCCAGCCGCCCATCCAGTGGGGCGGCGCGATCATGTGGCGCGGCGTCACGCCCGGGGTGCCCATCCGCACCGGCGCCTCGTTCGTGGGGCTCGGTTCGGCGCGGCACCGCGTGGTGCTCTACCCGATCTCGCAGCCCGATCGTGCCAGCGGCCTCGCGACGATCAACTGGATCGCCGAGATCACGGTGGACAACGCCGGCGGCTGGACGCAGGGCGACTGGAACCGCCGCGTCGCCATCGACGAGTTCATCGGCCACTTCGAGGGCTGGAACTACCGCTGGCTCGACGTGCCGGCGATGCTGCGTGGCGCGCGCGAGGTCTTCGAGTACCCGATGATCGACCGCGACCCGGTGCCGACCTGGGTGGACGGCCGCGTGGCGCTGCTGGGTGACGCCGCGCACGTGATGTACCCCACCGGCTCCAACGGGGCCAGCCAGGCCATCGTCGATGCGCGCGTGCTGGGCGCGATGATGCTGCGCCACGGCGTCACGCCCGAGGCATTGCGTGCCTACGACGAGCGGCTGTGCAAGGACATCTCGGCGCTGGTGCTGCGCAATCGCGGCGCGGGGCCCTTCGGCCTGCTCAACCTCGTGGACGAACGCTGCGGCGGCGTGTTCGACGACATCGACGCCGTCGTTCCGCCGGCCGAGCGCGAGGCCTTCATGGCCCGCTACAAGGCGGCGGCGGGGCTGGCCATCGAGTCGCTGAACGCGGCCGAGCCGACCATCGCGCCGGGCGCGCGCGTGGCGGGCTGAGGCTGCCGTTCAGCGCGCGCCGGGGGGGTCACCCGTGCGCGGGCCGGCGCCCTCGCGGGCCTCGGCGACAGGCGGTGCACCGGGCGTATCGCCGGGCGTGTCGCCGAGCGTGTCACTGGGCCGAGAGCGCGCGCGGCCCGTGGCCCGCTCCCGCGCCCGTTCCCCGGCCCGCTCCCGTGCCAGCCGCTCGCCGGGCCGCTTGCGCCACCACACCCACAGGCCCGTGGCCACCAGCAGCAGCGGTGCGAGGCCGGCTGCGAACATCGCGATGAGCCCGGGCGTGCCGAACGCGCTGCCCACGTGCAGCGGCAGCAGCCAGTGCATGAAGCTCTCGCCGGCGCTGCGCGTGCGGCCGCTGCGCTCGGCGAGCAGTTCGCCGCTCACCGGGTGCAGCCAGACGATGGTGTCGCCCAGGCGGTGCACGTCGCCGGGGGCGTGCAGCTGGAACAGCGTGCCCGTGAGGCCGCGTTCGCTCAGCCGCACCTCGGTGACCCGGTGGCCGGGGAAGGCGCTCGCGACGCGGCCGGCCAGTGCCTGCAGCGACAGCGGTTCCTCCTCGGCAGCGCCCTGGCGGAACGGCAGCACCGGGATCGGCTCGACGCGCGAGACCCACCCCACCATCTCGCGCACGTAGTTGAGGTAGACGAGCGTGGCGCCGGTGAAGGTGGTGAGCAGCAGCACCACCGCGATGACGGTGCCGCTGACGCGGTGCACGTCGAACAGCACGCGCGTGACGTTGGCGCGCCACTGGATGGTCAGGAGCCGCTTCAGCCGCTCGTGCGTGCGCGGCCAGGCGAGCACCGCGCCGGTGAGGGCCGAGGCCATCAGCAGGAAGCCGGCGATGCCGACGAAGTTGCTGCCCGGCTCGCCGAGCAGGATGTTGCGGTGGAACTCGTACAGTGCACGCATCGCGTCGGCGCGCGAGGCGGTCAGGTTCTCCAGGCTGCGCGTGCCCAGCAGCTCGCCGCTGGCCGCGTCGACGAAGGCCTCGATGCGGCCGGACTCGACGCGGCTGAGCGCGGTGCGCACCTGCAGCCGGTAGACACCGCCGCGGTCGGCGTGGCCATCGGGCGGCGGTGCGGGCAGCCGGATGCGCTCGATGCGCCCGAGGTCGTGGCGCGTTCGCGCCAGCTCGGCGATGCGCCCGGGCTCCAGCGCCGGGCCCGCGGCCCGTGGCGTGAAGAGGGTCGGGTTCAGCCAGGCATCGACCTCGTCGCGCCAGACGAGCAGCGCGCCCGTGAGGCCGACGAGCGCGAACCACAGTCCGAGCCCCACGCCCAGCCAGCGATGCAGCGTCGCCAGCCGCGGGAAGGGGCGCGCGTCCTCGCGCCGCCGGCGGGCGGCACGCCGCGGCCCGGCCCCGGGCTCCGCGATGCCGCGCTCCGCGGGCGGGCGGGCCATCTCGCTCACGCGCCGGTCTTCAGCACGACGGTGAAGCAGGCGCCGCGCCGCCCGTCGGCGCGCGCGCCGGGGCGGATGTCGCCGCCGTAGCGCTCGACGATGCCGCGGCTGATCCACAGGCCGAGGCCGGTGCCGTCCTTCTTGCGCGTCATGAAGGGGCGGAACAGCTGCGCCACCAGCTCCGGCGGCAGGCCGGGGCCGGTGTCGGCCACCTCGCAGAGCACCTCGCCGTCGCGCGCGCGCGTGGCCAGGTCGAGGCGGCCGCCTTCGGGCATGGCGTGGATGGCGTTGACGAGCAGGTTGACGAACACCTGCTGCAGCTCCTGCCGGTTGATCGGCACGGTGGCCGACCCCCCGGTGGCGCGGAAGTCGCGCCGCACCTCGATCTGCGTCTTGGTCAGCAGGTGCTGCACGAGCACGAGGCTCTCGTCGAGCAGGCGCGCGACGTCGACGCTGTCGACGTAGCCCGCGTACTCGGCCGGCCTCGCGAACTGCAGGAGCTGCGTGACGATGAGGCGCATGCGCTCGATCTGCGCGTCGACGAGCTTCAGCTCGGGCGCCACCTTCGCGCGCGCGTCGGCGTCGAGCAGCTCGCGCACGAGGTCGAGGTTGCCCTGGATCACGGCGATCCGGTTGTTGACCTCGTGCGCGATGCTGGCAGTGAGCTGGCCGACCGTGGCCAGCTTCTCGCTGCGCACGAGGTGCTTCTGCGTCTCCTCGAGCTCGCGCGTGCGCTCGGCGACCTTGGCGTCGAGCTCGGCGTTCCAGCGCTGCAGCTCGCGTGTCTTCTCGCCCACCGCGTCGAGCAGGTGGTCGAGGTGGCCGGCCAGCCGACCGATCTCGTCGCCGCTGGCCACCTGGCCGACGCGGGCCTCCAGCGCGCCGGCCTGCACGCTGCGCATCGTCGCCTCCATCTGCTCCAGCGGCTTGAAGATGCTGCGTGCCCAGCGCAGCGAGACGAAGGCCGCGAGGATCATCGCCGCGAAGAACACGGCGCCGATGGCCAGCAGCATCGCGTACTTGAGCACCGTGAACGGCCGCTCGAGGTAGCCCACGTAGAGCATGCCGATGCGCTGGCCGCCGCTGTCGGCCAGCGGCAGGTAGCCCGAGACGTACCAGTCGGAGACGACGAAGGCGCGGTCCAGCCACGTGCGCCCCTCGCCGAGCACGGCGTCGCGCACGATGCGCGACACGCGCGTGCCGATGGCGCGCGCGTCGCCCTGGCCGCCGTCGTGGCCGCCGCCGAACAGGCGCACGTTGGTGGAGATGCGCACGTCGTCGAGGAACAGCGTGGCCGTGCCCTGGCTGCCGAACGGCAGCGACCCGGCCGGGTAGACGATCTCGTTGATGTGGTCGATGAAGGCGAGGTTGCGGTTCAGCAGCACGCCGGCCTGCACGTGGCCGAGCACCTGGCCCTGTCGTTCGCCGGTGCCGCGGATGCTGCGCGTGGCCAGCAGCACCAGCGCCCGGTCCTCGACGGCGCGCGAGGCGGGCGCCGCGTTGAGCGTGGGCACGAGGGGCACGGGCACGCGCGACGCGAGCTCGGGCCCGACGAGCGCCAGCTGCTCGGCGCTGAGCACCTCGACGCTGACGTGCTCGCCGCCGCTGGCGCTGGCCTTGAAGGCCGGCGAGGCCGGGTCGTGCCCGCTGGCCGGGCCGCCCTGCGTCGCGCGCAGCGAGCCGTCGGCCGCGCGCAGGTTCACGAAGTCCAGGCGCTCGCGCCGCCGCAACGCCTCCAGCAGCGCCGCCTGGCGCGCCGGCGGTGCGTTGAGCAGGTCGTGCAGCGCCTTGCTCTCGGCGATGGCCAGGGCGCTGCTGCCGACCTCGGCCAGCGTGCGGTCGAAGTAGCCCTGGGCGACGGCGAGGTCGGAGCGGATCTTCGTGATCAGCACGCGGTCGAAGGCCTCGTTGCTCCACCACAGCAGGATGGCGCCAAGCAGCGGCAGCACGCCGGCCAGCGGCAGCAGCACCATCGCCAGCAGCTTGTTGCGGATGGACAGGCGCGCGAAGCGGCCGCCGGTGCGCGCCGGCGCCGCGCCCCCCGGCGCCTTGCGGGCGGCGGCGGGCGACGGCGCGTGCACGGCGCCGAGCGGCGGGGGCGGCGCGGCGGCGTGGACCGGCAGCGTGCTCATGGGCCGAGGGGCGTGCGCAGCGGCTGGCGGCCGATCAGCCCGACGTCGACGACCAGTCCGCGAAGCGGCGTTCGAGCGTGCGGCGCGAGATGCCCAGCAGCCGCGCCGCGCGCGACTTGTCGCCACCGACCGACTCGAGCACGGCCCGGATGTGCCGCTTCTCGAGCGTCGCGAGGTCCACCGGCCCGGCGCCGCTCGCGGGCGCCGGCGCCGCATCGGCATCCGGCGGCGCGGTGGCCACGGGCGGGTCGGCCGGCGCGGCCGTCTTCGGCGCCGCGCCGGCGGCGGAGGCGTCGGCCGGCCTGCGGGCCAGCTCCTGGTACAGCGCCGAGACGTTGAGCGCCCCGACGATCAGCGAACGTTCGATCAGGTTGCGCAGCTCGCGCACGTTGCCCGGCCAGTCGTACTGCTGCAGGAACTGCATCTCGGCCTCGCTGACCTCGATCGGCGGCACGCCCAGCCGAGGCGCCAGCGTGCCGACGAAGTGCGCGACGAGGTCGGGGATGTCCTCCTTGTGCGCGCGCAGCGGCGGAAGCGTGATCTCCACCACCTGCAGGCGGTAGAACAGCTCGGGCCGGAAGCGCCCGGCCTCGACCTCGGCGCGCAGCGGCCGGCTGGTCGCGGCGACGATGCGCGCACTGACGGGGATCTCCTGCTCGCTGCCCACCGGGCGCACGCGCCGGCTCTCCAGCACGCGCAGCAGCGCGGCCTGCAGCGGCAGCGGCAGCTCGGCGACCTCGTCGAGGAAGAGCGTGCCGCCCTGGGCGTAGATGAAGAGGCCGTCGTGCCCGGGCTGGCCGAAGAGCTCGACGTCCAGCGTCTGCGGGGAGGCGGCGGCGCAGTTCAGCGGCACGAACGGCCCCTTCGTGCCGCCGCGGCCCGCGCTCAGCCGGTGCAGCGCCAGCGCGGCCAGCTCCTTGCCGGTGCCCGACTCGCCGGTGAGCAGCACCGTGCTGTCGACCGCGGCCATGCGCTGCAGCGCCGACTGCAGGCCCTTGACGACGATGCTGCGGCCCACGAGCCCGTCGGCCGGCGGCGTGCGCTCCGACAGCGCGCGCCGCAGCAGCCAGTTCTCGCGCTTCAGGCGCGCCCGTTCCAGCCCGTGCCGGAAGGCGTTGAGCACCTGCGTGACGCGGAACGGCTTGAGCAGGAAGTCGCCGGCGCCGGCGCGCAGCGCCTCGATGGCGGTGTCGAGGTCGGCGAAGGCGGTGATGAGGATGACCTCGCCCGGGTGGCCCTCGCCGTGCAGCTGCTTCAGCAGCTGGATGCCGCTCTTGCCCGGCAGGGTGATGTCGAGGATCAGCAGGTCGAAGCGGTGGCGCGCGAGCAGCGGCTCCGCCTCCTCGGCCGACCCGGCCTCGAACACCTGGCCGACGCGCGGGGCCAGCGTCTTCACGAGGAAGTTGCGCATGCCCGGCTCGTCGTCGACGACGAGCACGGCGGCGTCGGGCCAGCGCTCGGCCGCCGCGCGGGCGGCCTCGGGCGGCGCATGGCGGCCCGGATCGCGGGTGGACTCGGACTCGTCGGCCGGCGAGGCGGCGGCGGTCGTGCTCGGCGTTCGGCTCATCGCACCGGCCATGCTATGCCGTGCGCGCCGGCACCACGCCGCCCGGGGCGGGCGCCCGCCCGCCCGGGCGACCGGACGGCGGCGCGACAAGTTGTCGCAGCCGGGTGTGGCGGGGATCGGGGCGGACCCGATGGTCCGCTCGGGAGCGCTGGGTGATAACCCTCCGTACGTGCGGCGTGACCGCCGGGTTCGTTCGTCCGGAAGAAGCCGGACCTGGAGAAGAGATCACCATGGACATGAACCGGAGGCAGTTCTTCCGGGTCAGCGGAGCAGGGCTCGCGGCATCGAGCCTGGTCGCGTTGGGCTTCTCGCCCACGGCGGCGCTCGCGGAGACGCGCAGCTTCAAGCTGGCCCGAACCACCGAGACGCGGAGCATCTGCCCGTACTGCTCGGTGAGTTGCGGCATGATCATGTACACGCTGGGCGACAAGTCGAAGAACGTCACGCCCACGATCATCCACGTCGAGGGCGACCCCGACCATCCGGTCAACCGCGGCACGCTGTGCCCCAAGGGCGCGGGCGTGCTCGACATGATCCAGTCGCCCAACCGGCTCAAGTACCCGGAGGTGCGCGAGCCCGGCAGCAACGAGTGGAAGCGCATCTCGTGGGACGAGGCGCTCACGCGCGTGGCGACGCACCTGAAGAAGGACCGCGACGCCAACTTCGTCAAGGTCAACGACAAGGGCGTGACGGTCAACCGCTGGAACACCACCGGCTTCCTGATCAGCTCCGCCGCCAGCAACGAATCGGGCTACCTCGCCGTGAAGATGGCGCGTGGCCTGGGGATGGTCGCTCTCGATACGCAAGCACGTATCTGACACGCGCCGACGGTGTCCAGTCTGGGCCCGACTTTCGGTCGCGGAGCGATGACCAACTCGTGGACGGATATCAAGAACACGGATCTCGTCCTGATCATGGGCGGCAACGCCGCCGAAGCCCACCCCTGCGGGTTCAAGTGGGTCACCGAGGCCATGCAGCACCGCAAGGCCAAGCTGGTGGTCGTGGACCCGCGCTTCACGCGCAGCGCCGCGGTGGCCGACCTGTACGCGCCGATCCGCGTCGGCACGGACATCGCGTTCCTCGGCGGGGTGATCAACTACCTGTTCGCCAACAACAAGATCCACACCGACTACGTCAAGTTCAACACCGACGCGTCGTTTCTGCTGAAGCCGGGCTACAAGTACGACAACGGCTTCTTCAGCGGCTACGACGAGGCCAAGCGCAGCTATGACAAGTCCACCTGGGGCTACCAGATGGGCGAGGACGGCTACGTCAAGGTCGACGAGACGCTGCAGGACCCGTTGTGCGTGTTCCAGCAGCTGAAGGCGCACTACTCGCGCTACACGCCCGACCTGGTGAGCCAGATCACCGGCACGCCGAAGGACCAGTTCCTGAAGGTGTGCGAGGCGATCGCGTCGACCGCGGTGCCCAACCGCGTGATGACCATCATGTACGCGCTCGGCTGGACGCAGCACAGCGTGGGCAGCCAGAACATCCGCACGATGGCCATGATCCAGCTGCTGCTGGGCAACATGGGCCGCGCGGGTGGCGGCGTGAACGCGCTGCGCGGGCATGCCAACGTGCAGGGCATCACCGACATGAACGCCTACTCGGAGGTGATGTCGGGCTACCTGCTGGCGCCCACCGACGCCGACAAGGACCGCGAGTCGTTCCTGAAGGCTCGCACCGGCAAGCCGCTGCGCCCGAACCAGATGGCGTTCACGCAGAACTTCCCGAAGTGGCACACGAGCCTGATGAAGGCGTACTACGGGGCCGCGGCGACGAAGGACAACGACTTCGCCTACGACTGGTTCCCGAAGCGCGACGCGGCGTACGACGTGCTCTCGATCTTCGAGCGCATGCACCAGGGCAAGATGAACGGGTTCGTCTGCCAGGGCTTCAACCCGCTGGCGGCGGTGCCGAACAAGAAGAAGATGACGGCCGCGTTCTCGAAGCTGAAGTTCCTGGTCGTCATCGACCCGCTCGAGACGGAGACGAGCGAGTTCTGGAAGAACTACGGCCCGCTCAACGACGTCGACCCGAAGGCGATCCAGACCGAGGTGATCCGGCTGCCGTCGAGCTGCTTCGCCGAGGAAACCGGCAGCTTCACGAGCAGCGGCCGCGTGATCCACTGGAAGGAGGCGGCCGTGCCGCCGCCGGGCGAGGCGCGCACCGACGGTCACATCGTCGGCAGCCTGTTCACGACGCTGCGCGCGATGTACGCCAAGGACGGCGGGGCCCTGCCCGAGGCGGTGGCGGCGCTGAGCTGGGCGTACACGAACCCGGCCAATCCGTCCCCGGCGGAGGTGCTGCGCGACATCAACGGCCGCGCGCTGACCGACCTGATGCCGCTGCCGGCCGCGCCGGCGCCGGCGGTGGCGGGCAAGCCGGCGCCGGCCAAGCCGGCGGTGGCCGCGGCGCCTGCCGCACCGGCCGCGCCGCTGGTGAAGGCCGGCGAGCAGCTGCCGGGCTTCGCGATGCTGCGCGACGACGGCAGCACCTCGTGCGGCAACTGGATCTACTGCGGCGTGTGGTCGCAGGCGGGCAACCTGTCCGCGCGCCGCGACACGTCCGATCCGAGCGGCCTGGGGGTCTACCAGAACTGGGGCTATGCATGGCCCGCCAACCGGCGCGTGCTCTACAACCGGGCGAACGCCGACAAGGACGGCAAGCCCTGGGATCCGACGCGCGCGCTGATCCGCTGGACCGGCAGTGCCTGGGCCGGCCCCGACATCCCGGACATGCGGCCCAACGCCGCTCCCGAGGAGGGCGTGGGTTCGTTCATCATGAACCCCGAGGGCGTGGCGCGGCTGCATGCGATCGGCATGGCCGAGGGTCCCTTCCCCGAGCACTACGAGCCCTTCGAGAGCCCGGTGGGGGTGAACCTCATGTGCCCGAACAACCCGAAGGCGGTGTCCAACCCCGCCGCACGGGTCTACAAGGGCGACCTCGAGGCCTTCGGCAAGAAGGAGGAGTTCCCGTACGCGGCGACGACGTACCGGCTCACCGAGCACCACCACTTCTGGACCAAGCACGCCAGGAGCAATGCCATCGTCCAGCCGGCGCCCTTCGTCGAGATCGGCGAGGAGCTGGCCAGGGAGAAGGGCATCAAGCAGGGCGACAAGGTCCGGGTCAAGAGCAACCGCGGCGAGGTCATCGCCGCGTGCGTGGTGACGAAGCGGATGAAGGGCCTCGACGTCAACGGCAAGAAGGTGCATCACGTGGGCGTGCCCATCCACTGGGGCTTCAAGGGCGTGACGCAGAACGGGTATCTCGCGAACTCGCTGACCCCCTACGTGGGCGACGCGAACTCGCAGACGCCGGAGTTCAAGGCGTTCCTGGTCAACATCGAGAAGGCGTGAGGTAACCAGACATGGCATCCATGCAATCTCTCGATGTGGTGGCGCGCAGCGCCACCACCACCCCGACGCCCCAGGTGCGCACCGCGGCGCCGCAGGTCGCCAAGCTCATCGACGAGTCCAAGTGCATCGGCTGCAAGGCCTGCCAGGTGGCTTGCATGAACTGGAACGACCTGCGCGACGACGTGGGCACCAATATCGGCGTCTACGACAACCCGGTGGACCTCACGCCCAGCAGCTGGACGGTGATGAAGTTCTTCGAGGTGCAGCCCAAGGAGGGCAGCCTCGAGTGGCTGATCCGCAAGGACGGCTGCATGCACTGCGAGGACCCCGGGTGCCTGAAGGCCTGCCCCTCGCCCGGTGCCATCGTCAAGTACGAGAACGGCATCGTCGACTTCATCAGCGAGAACTGCATCGGCTGCGGCTACTGCGTCAAGGGCTGCCCCTTCGACGTGCCGCGCATCTCGGCCAAGGACAACAAGGCCTACAAGTGCACCCTGTGCTCCGACCGCGTCGCGGTGGGCCGGGAGCCGGCCTGCGTCAAGACCTGCCCCACCGGTGCCATCAGCTTCGGCACCAAGGACAGCATGGTCGCCTACGGCCAGAAGCGCGCGGGCGAGCTGCGCGACCGCGGGTTCCAGAACGCGGGCCTGTACAACCCGGCCGGCGTCGGCGGCACGCACGTCATGTACGTGCTCAAGCATGCCGACAACCCGGCGCTGGTGGACCTGCCCAAGGACCCGACCGTCAGCCCGATGGTCTCGCTCTGGAAGGGCATCGCCAAGCCGCTGGCGCTCGCCGGCATGATCGGCGCGGTGGTCGCCGGGTTCTTCCACTACATGAAGGTGGGCCCGGTGGAAGAGAAGGCCGAGAAGGAGGAGGCCTGAGATGGCACGCATGCTCCAGCGCTATGACGACCGGGAGCGCATGAACCACTGGTTCATCGCCCTGATGTTCGTGCTGGCCGGGCTCTCGGGCCTGGCCTTCTTCCACCCGAGCCTGTTCTTCCTCAGCAACCTGTTCGGCGGCGGTTCGTGGGCACGCATCCTGCACCCCTTCATGGGCGTGCTGATGGTGCTCGCGTTCCTCGGCCTGGCGGCGAAGCTGTGGCGGGCCAACGTCGTCACCGACGCCGACCGCGAGTGGAAGAAGCACATGGGCGACATGCTGCGCGGCAACAAGGCCGCGCTGCCGCCGGTGGGCAAGTACAACTACGGGCAGAAGATGGTGTTCTGGGCCATGCTCGCCAGCCTGCTGGTGCTGCTGGTCACGGGCGTCGTCTTCTGGCGGCCGTGGTTCGCGCCGTACTTCCCGATCGACGTGCTGCGCGTCGCGGCGCTGCTGCACTCGATCGCGGCCGTCGTGCTGATCGCGGCGACGATCGTGCACGTCTACGCCGCGCTCTGGGTCAAGGGCACGACGCGCGCGATGACGCGCGGCACGGTCAGCGAGGACTGGGCTCGCCTGAACCACGCCCTCTGGCACAAGGAGGTCACCGGGGGCCGCTGAGGCGGCGAGCCGCCGGTCGGCGTTTCTCCACCGCGCTCAGTGGTTGACGGGCGCCGCCCAACGCGGCGCCCGTTTCGCGTCTACAGTGCGCCCTTTTCAGCGAACCGACGATGTCCACCACCGCCACTGTCCGCGTCATGAGCGCCGAGGAGATCGCGGCGCGCTCCGGGGGCAGCACCCCCGCGCTGCGCTGGCCCGATCGCGGCACGTACTTCGCCGAGCGCGCGATGCGCCTGCGCCAGCTGGCCAACGGCCACGCGATGGGCGACTTCCTGCGCTTCATGGCGCGCCTCGCGCAGGCGCAGCAGGCGGCGCTCGAGCGCCTGGGCCGCACGGGCGGCGTGCCGGTGCCCGATGCCGCGGCGATCGACCGCGCCTCTCGTGCCGGGCGGCCGCCGTTGAGCGCCGCCGACGGTCCGCGCGACCGCGCCTGGCACGGTGTGCTGCGCGAGATCGTCCAGGCCATGCGCGCCGACACGCCCGCGGGCCCGGCGGCGGACGCGCTGGACCGCCTCGCGACCGCCGACGAGGTGTTCCTCGAGCGGCAGGCCGATGCGCTGCTGACGGGCGTGATGTCCGGTCTCGACCTGGCCACGGCGCCCGTCGTCGCGGCGGCGCTGCAGGTGCTGTGGACGCACATGGCCCTCGAACTGCAGCGCGAGCACGCGGCGCGCGGCGACGGCCCCACGCAGCCGGTCGGCATGCTCGACGACGCCGGCGTGTGCCCGTGCTGCGGCAGCCGCCCGGTGGCGAGCATCACGCGCAGCTCCGGCGAGCTGAGCGGCCAGCGCTACCTGCACTGCTCGCTGTGCGGCACCGAGTGGCACGTGCCGCGTGGCCGCTGCACGCACTGCGGCGAGAGCGGGGCCGAGAAGGTCGCCTACCAGTCGCTGGATCGCTCCGATGTCGTCGATGACGAGGACGCGTCGGCCCGCGCCGCGAAGGCCGCGATCCAGGCCGAGACCTGCGAGGCCTGCGGCCACTACCTGAAGATCGTGCACGGCGACCGCGACCCGATGGCCGAGCCCGCGGCCGACGACCTGGGCAGCATCACGCTGGACCTGCTCGTCGCCGAGACCGGCAAGCAGCGGCACGGCGTCAACCTGATGCTGCTCTTCGGCGACCCCGACGAGGCGCCTCCCGCGGGCACGGGAGGCCGATGATGGGCCGGCCCGCCGAATCCGTCGTCGACGGTTCCAAGGCCCCGGCAAGCTGCAGCGAAGCGAGCCTGCCTGCCAGCCCCAAGGACCTGCCGGCCGTCGACCGCCTGCTGCGCGACCCGGCGGCGGCGGCGCTGATCGCCGAGCACGGGCACACGCTCGTCGCGCGCGAGGCGAGGGCGCTGCTCGAGCGCCGCCGCGCCGAAGCGCTCTCAGGCGGGCTCGACCTGGCTGACGTGGCGCTGCCGGTGCTCGCAGGCGGGCTGCGGCAGGCGGTGCAGGCGCGGCTGGCGCCACGCATGCGTGCCGTGCTCAACCTCACCGGCACCGTCATCCACACGAACCTGGGCCGTTCGCTGATCGCCGACGAGGCGCTGCGACATCTGCTGTCGATGATGTCCGGGCCCAACAACCTGGAGTACGACCTCGCGAGCGGCGGGCGGGGCGACCGCGACAGCCTCGTCGAGGAACTGCTCACCACCCTCACCGGCGCCGAGGCGGCCACGGTCGTCAACAACAACGCTGCGGCGGTGCTGCTGACGATCGGCGCGCTGGCCTCCTCGCACCAGGGGGGCCGCGAGGTGATCGTCTCGCGCGGCGAACTGGTCGAGATCGGCGGTGCCTTCCGCATGCCCGACGTGATGGCCGCTGCCGGAGCCACGCTGGTGGAGGTGGGCACCACGAACCGCACGCACCCGCACGACTACGAGCGCGCCATCGGCGAGCGCACGGCGCTGCTGATGAAGGTGCACACCAGCAACTACGCGATCCAGGGCTTCACGTCGGCGGTCGACGAGGAGGAGCTGGCCCGCATCGCGCACGCGCACGGCCTGCCGCTGGCCTCGGACCTCGGCAGCGGCTCGCTCGTCGATCTCGCGGCCCACGGCCTGCCGCGCGAGCCGACGCCGCAGGAGAAGCTGGCCGCCGGCTGCGACGTCGTCACGTTCAGCGGCGACAAGCTGCTCGGCGGGCCGCAGGCCGGCCTGATCGTCGGCACGAAGGAGACGGTCTCGCGCATCCGCCGGTTTCCGCTCAAGCGCGCGCTGAGGATGAGCAAGCTGCCGCTGGCAGCGCTCGAAGCGACGCTGCGCCTGTACCTGCGCCCCGAGCGCGTGGCGCAGGACCTGCCGACGCTGCGCCTGCTGACGCGGCCGGCCGCGGCGATCCGCGCGCTGGCCGGGCAACTGCAGCCGGCGGTGGCGCGCGCCGTCGCGCCGCGCTTCGAGGTGGCGGTCACCGACCTCCAGGGCCAGATCGGCTCAGGCTCGCTGCCGGTCGAGCAGCTGCCATCGGCGGGCCTCGCGATCTCGCCGGTCGGCCCGAAGAAGGCCGCGGGCCGCGCGCTGGACGAACTCGCCGACGCGCTGCGCGCGCTGCCCGTGCCGGTGATCGGCCGCGTGGCCGACGACCGCATGCTGCTGGACCTGCGTTGCCTGGAAGACGCCTCGGCCTTCACGGCCCAGCTGCCGATGCTGGCGGAGGCGCTTGGCACGGCGCGGGCGAAGGAGCCACGAAAGGAGCGGTCCGATGCGCGCTGAGGGGCTGCGTCGCCGGCAATGGCTCGGGGCGGTGAGCGTCCTCGGGGTCGCCGGGGTCGGGCCGGTGCTGCGCTCGGTCGGCATGGCCGGCCTCCTGCCCGGCGCGGCCGGCCTCGCCGGTGCGCCGCGCACCTCCCATGCAGCCGCCGCGGCCGATGCTTCGCCCGGCTTCGTCCACCGCCGCTGGCCCAGCGGCCGGCCGACGCCACCGATCGACCTGCCGACCTGGGAAGGCGGCCCCTGGCGCCTGGCCGAGGCCCGCGGGCAGGTCGTCGTCGCGAACTTCTGGGCCAGCTGGTGCGAGCCCTGCCGGGCCGAGCTGCCTTCGCTGGAGCTGCTCGCCGAGCGCCACGCGAAGGACAAGCTGCAGGTCGTGGCGGTCAACTACCGCGAGACCGACGGGGCGATCCGCCGCTTCCTCGCGCAGGCGCCGCTCAGCCTGCCGATCCTGCGCGACAGCGACGGCGGCGTCGCGCGCGCCTACCAGATCCGCATCTTCCCCACCACCGTGGTGTTCGGCCGCGACGGCCGCGCCGCGTTCACCGTCACCGGCGAAGTCGACTGGACGGGCGCCGCCGCCCGTCCGTGGCTCGCCTCGGTGCTTTGATGAGCCGTGTGCTCTCGCCCACCCACGCCAGGAGAGACTGCATGAACCGCACCACCGATCGCCTCCAACGCCGGCGCCTGCTGATCGCCGGCGCATCGCTCGCCGCCCCCGCGCTGCCGGGCTGGGCACAGGAACGCCGCTTCGCTCCCCAGGTCGGCGCGTGGCGCACGTTCGAGGTCTCCACGACGGTCGAGGTGGCCGACATCAAGGGCCTCACCCGCGTCTGGCTTCCGCTTCCCGACGTCGACACCGACTACCAGAAGTCCGGCGAGAGTACCTGGTCGGGCAACGCATCGAGCGCGCGCATCGTGGCCGACCCCGCGCGTGGCGTGCGCATGCTCGCGGCCGAGTTCCCGGCCACCGAGGCCGCGCCCAGGCTCACGCTCACCAGCCGCGTGATGACGCGCAACCGCGCCGTCGACTGGGATCGTCCCGCCCGCGTCAACGAAGACCCCGCCACGCTGCGCGCCGCGCTCTCGCCGAGCGAGCTGATGCCGCTGGACGGCATCGTGCGCAAGACGGCGATGGAAGCCACGCGCGGCGCGAAGACCGACGTCGACAAGGCGCGCGCCGTCTACGACTGGGTGCTCGCCAACGCGCACCGCGAGCCGAAGACCCGCGGCTGCGGCACCGGCGACATCAAGACGATGCTCGAGACCGGCAACCTCGGCGGCAAGTGCGCCGACCTCAACGCCATCTTCGTGGGCCTGTGTCGCGCCTCGGGCGTGCCGGCGCGCGACGTGTACGGGCTGCGCGTGGCGCCTTCGGCCTTCGGCTACCGCGAGCTCGGCGCGAACCCGGCCAGCCTGAAGGGCGCGCAGCACTGCCGCGCGGAGGTGTTCCTGAGCGCCCACGGCTGGGTGGCGATGGATCCGGCCGACGTGCTGAAGGTGATGCGCATGGAAACCGGCGACTGGATCAAGGACCGCCAGCATCCGCTGGTGGCGCCGGTGGCCAAGGGCCTGTTCGGGAGCTGGGAAGGCAACTGGGTGGCCTGGAACACCGCGCACGACGTGACGCTGCCGGGCAGCGCGGGCAAGGGCACGCTGCCGTTCCTGATGTACCCCAACGGCGAGAACTCGAGCGGCCGCTTCGACGAGCTGTCGCCCGACACGTTCAAGTACGCGATCTCGGCGCGCGAGATCACCACCTGACGCGCGGGGCCTGCTGCCGCTCGCCGGTTCCATGCACGCAACGCCATGATCGTCGGCACCGCGGGTCACATCGACCACGGCAAGACGACGCTCGTGCGTGCGCTCACGGGGGTCGACACCGACCGCCTGCCCGAGGAGAAGAAGCGCGGCATCAGCATCGAGCTGGGCTACGCGTTCCTCGACGTGCCGCTGCCGGCCGCCGCCCCGGGCAACGGCGAGCGGCCGGATGGCGCCACCGAGCGCATCGGCTTCATCGACGTGCCCGGGCACGAGCGGCTCGTGCACACGATGCTGGCCGGCGCCACCGGCATCGACTTCGCGCTGCTGCTGGTGGCCGCCGACGACGGCGTGATGCCGCAGACGCGCGAGCACCTCGCGGTCCTTTCGCTGCTCGGGCTCGCGCACGGCGCGGTCGTGGTCACGAAGGCCGATCGCGTCGACGCTTCGCGCCTCGCCGCCGCCTGTGCCGAGGCCCGCGCCTTGTGCGAGGGCAGCTCGCTCGCCGGCTGCCCCGTGCTGGCGGTGTCGGCCGCCACCGGCCAGGGTGTGGCCGACCTGAAGGGCCTGCTGCAGCAGGCGGCCGTGGCCCACCGGCGGCGGCGCGGCGAGGGTGACGGCGGGCGAGCCTTCCGGCTCGCCGTCGATCGCGTCTTCACGCTCGACGGCGTGGGCACCGTGGCCACCGGCACGGTGCACGCGGGGCAGGTGCGTGTCGGTGACGAACTGCGAGTGGTGCCCGGCGACGACGGCGGCCGCAGCGTGCGTGTGCGCAGCCTGCGCGCTCAGAACCGCGAGGTGGCGTCGAGCGGCGCCGGCGAGCGCTGTGCCGTCGCGCTGGCCGGCGTGGCGAAGGACGAGGTGCGGCGCGGCCAGTGGCTGGTGGCGCCGGCGGCCGTGCTCTTGGGCCGCGACGCGGTGCGCGGCGGCAGCACGCGCCTGGATGTGCGCCTCGCCCTCTGGCACGAGGAGGCGAAGCCGTTGCGTTCGGGCGCGGTCGTGCACGTGCACATCGGCAGCGACGACCGCCTCGGCTCGGTGGCCGTGCTCGAGGGCGGCGACAGCCTCGCGCCCGGTGCCTCGGCGCTGGTGCAGATCGTGCTGCACGAGCCGATCGGCGCCTGGGCGGGCGATCGGGTCGTGCTGCGCGATGCGTCGGCCACGCGCACGCTGGCCGGCGGCGTGGTGCTCGATCCGCAGGCGCCGGCGCGTTACCGGCGCACGCCGGAGCGGCTGGCCGAGCTCGCCGCGCTCGAGCAGCCGGAGGCCGCTTCGCGAGTGGCCGCGCTGCTGCAGGCCGCGCCCCTCGGCCTGGACCTGCGGCGGCACGCGGCGGCGCAGGGGCGCGCCGCGATGCCGTCGCCGGAGGCCCTGCCGCCGCGGACGCTGGTGCAGGACGACTGGGCGCTCGACGCCGCGCATGCCGAACGCGCGCGCGAGATGCTGCTGCAGACGCTCGGCACCTACCACGAGCGGCATGCCGACGAACTCGGGCCCGACGCGGCCCGCCTGCGCCGGCTGGCGCTGCCGCGCCTGGCCGAGCCGCTGTACCGCGCGCTGCTGGCCGGCCTCGTGCAGACCGGCCGACTGGTGCTGCGCGGCGCGTTCGTGCACCTGCCGGAGCACGGCGTGCGGCTGTCCGCCAGCGAGGAACGCATCGCGCAGAAGGTGGCGCCGCGCCTGGCCGAGGCCGGCTTCGAAGGCGCCTGGGCGCGCGACCTCGCGCGCGACAGCGGCGAGAGCGAGCCCCTGATGCGCACGACGCTGGCACGGCTGGCGCAGCGCGGTGAACTGCATCAAGTGGTGAAAGACCTCTACTACCCGCAGGCGACGATGGCCACACTCGCGGCCATCGCGCGGCAGGTGGCCGATGCACACGAGGGAGCCATCACCGCAGCGACGTTCCGCGATGCGACGCAGCTGGGCCGCAAGCGGGCCATCCAGGTGCTGGAGCACTTCGATCGCATCGGCCTCACGCGCCGGGTCGGCGACGTGCACCGCCTGCGCACCGACTCGACGCTCTTCGCCGCGTTGCCTGCCGGGCGCGAGGCGGTGCGGGCCTGAAGGGCGCCGGTGACGGGACGACGAAGAACAATGGAGAGGAAACGATCCTGGTGGGTCGGCCGGGCTTCAAACCCGGTGGGTGGCGCCATGCGTTGCTGGGAGGGTTCGACTCCCTCTCCTCTCCGCCACGGGCATTCGCTCGGCTGCTGCGCGGCCGCATCTTGCGACTGCGATGCTCGCCGTACGTGCGTACTTCTGCGCTTCTCCTCGCAACCTGCGGCCGCTCGCGACGCCGATCGACCGCCCGTGTGGCGTGTTGTTTTCGGCGATGCGCTCGTGATGCTGGGCGTTACCCATCGATTTGTGAGTCACCACGCTGCGCTCGGCTCATAGGTCTTGCGCCGCCATCGCGAGTTGGATTTGCCGTGCTGATCAAGGGCTTCGAGTTCCCCGACGATCTGTGCTTCCACGCCGACCACCAGGTGTGGGCGCGGCTGGAGGAGGGTGGGGCGGTGGCACGGGTGGGGATCACGGCGCTCGGGATCCATCTGGCCGGGGGCGAGATCTACATGGCGCGGCCGAAGATGGTGGGCGCGGTGGTGGCTCAGGGTGGGTCGGTGGCCGTGGTCGAGCTGGCGAAGTCGATCGTGTCCGTGAAGTCGCCGGTGAGCGGCACGGTCGTCGAGGTGAACGCGCGGCTCGGCGCGGCGCCTGAACTCGTGCACCGAGATCCCTACGGCGAAGGCTGGCTGGCGCGCCTGTCGCTGTCGGACTTCGAAGCCGACCGGGCCACGCTCGTGCAGGGCGAGGCCGAGGTACGGCCGGCGATGGAGCGTCACGCCTGGCTGAACCAGGTGGGTTGAGGGGCGGGAGGAGGGCGGCCATGCCGGGCTACGTCGAGCACCAGGCCGAGGGCCTCGCGATCCTGCTCTGGGCGTGCGAGCCCGGCGCCCCACATCGGCTGGCGACGCCGTTCTTTCACGCCGCCGCGGCCGCGGCGATGGACCTGCCGGTGGAGATCTACTTCACCGCGGCCTCGGTGCAACTGCTCGTGCCGGGCATCGCCGGCACGTTGAGGGCCTCGCCCTACCACGACAAGACCGTGCTCGACGCGATGCGCGAGGCCGTGTCGCACGGCGCCGTGCTGCTCGCCTGCACCGATGCGCTGCATGCGCAGGGCGTCGATCCTTCCAACCTGATTCCGGAGTGCACCGGTCGCGGCGGTGCGGTGCAGTTCATCGCGCGTGCCGCGGACCTGCGCTGGCGCACGCTCGTCTTCTGAGCGGCCGCAGGCGTGGAGGCGCAATGACCGAGATGCCGGCGTCGCTCTCGATGCTGCTGGCGCGGCACTCGCTGGGTGGCAAGCACCTCGGCGAGCCGGGGCCGGGCGACGAGGCGCTGCGCCGCATGGCCGAGGCGGCGCTGCGCGCGCCGGATCATGCCGGGCTCGTGCCCTTCCGCCTGAAGCTCGTGCGTGGCGAGGCCCGGGCACGCATGGCCGCGCTCTTCGAGCGCGTGGCCCTCGCCTCCGGCAAGGAGGCGGCCGAGGCGGCCATCGATGCCGAGCGCGCGCTGCGTCCGCCGGTGACCGTGGCCGTCGTCGCCCGCATCGACATGGGCCACCCGCTGGTGCCGGCCCACGAGCAGTGGATCGCGGTGGGCGGCGCGATCACGAACTTCCTCAACGCCGCCCACGCGCTCGGCTTCGCCGGCAAGATGCTCTCGGGCCACAAGGTGCGGCAGCCGGCCATCCAGGCGGCCTTCTGCGAACCGGGCGAGACGCTGGTGGGCTGGATCTCGCTCGGCACGCCGGTGCGGACGCCGGCTGCAGGGCACGCCAAGGCGGGCGTGGACGCGGTGCTGCGGGAGTGGCCCGCGGCACCCGCCGCCTGAGGGGAGCCCCGGGGCCGCGAGGGGCGGCGTCAGATCCCGAGCGCCTCGCGCATCTCGCGTCCGCTCATGCGGCCGGGCGACGGGCGGCTCAGGCGTTCCAGCATCCACTCGTTGCACGGCGCGCGCAGCCCGGCCGCGCGTGCCAGCCGCACGACCTCGCCGCACAGGGCGTCGATCTCGGTCGGGCGGCCACGCGCCACGTCCTCGGCCATGCTCGTGCGGGCCTGGTCGTCCATGCGCAGGCTGGCCCGGGCCGCCAGACGGAATGCCCAGTTCGGCAGCCGCAGCCCCATCGGCATCCGGCGCGGCGGCAAGGCGGCAAGTTGCGCCGGCTCGATGCCGTGCGCCGCCAGCGCGGCGAGCGCCTCCTCGATCAGCGCGGCCATCACGAAGCGCAGGTCGCGGTCGAGCAACTGCCGCTTCAACGGCAGGCCCGACAGCGCGTTCACCGGGTTGTTCAGGTTCAGCAGCAGCTTGCCCCACTGTACCGGCCGCAGGTCGCCGTGCAGGGCGAGCGGCAGGCCGGCGGCGGCGAAGGCCGGCTGCCAGCCGACCAGCGACGGATGCCGCTGCGCGGCCAGCTCGCCCCAGGTGCCGCGGTGCCAGTGCCCGGGGGACGCGCGCACGACGTTGAAGCCGACCATGCCCGGAACGACGGCCAGCCCCGGCGCGGCGGCCGCGGCAATGGCCGGATTGCCGATGCCGTTCTGCAGCGAGAGAACCGGCGTGCCGGCGGGCAACCGCAACCCGAGCACCGCCGCCGCCTCGGCGGTGGCGCCGGACTTCACGCACAGCAGCACGAGGGCCGGTGCGATGGCCTCCGGCACCTCGGCGTGCAGGCGCAGCGAGGAGGGCGCCAGGTGCGTGCGTCGCCCATCGAGGTCCGTGAGCGTCAGGCCGGCGAGCCTCAGCTCCTCCAGCACGCTGGGCCGGCCGACGAAGTCCACCGGCACCCCCGCGGCCTGCAGTTGGCCGCCAACCCAGCAACCGACGGCGCCGGCGCCCATCACGAGAGCCGGGCCGGGGGGGCGGATCATTCGCGGGTTCGCGGAATCTCGGCGCGAGGGGCCGATGGAGGCGTGCGGGCCGTGCGCCGGTCAGCGTGTCGTGGGCGCGCCGGGGCGGTCAGCGGGGTGTCGGCGGGCGACGGCGTCCGGCGCCTCAGCGGGCCAGCGGCTGCGCGAGGTCGCGCAGCGTCGTCGGCCCGGCCGCCTGTTCGATGCGCGCCGCCAGCGGCCGGCACAGCCCCGCCATCGCCAGCAGCTCGAGCACCACGAACATGGGCGCCACCAGCAGCCCGGGCACGTCGTCGGACACGCCAGGCCGGCGCCCTTCGTAGTAGGGCCCGATCACCGGGGCCACCCACCCCAGGAACAGCAGCCCGAGGCGGAGCGCCGGCCCGAGGCGGCGGCGCCGGAGTAGCGGCGTCAGGTCGGTGGCGAGGCCGGCTCGGTGCCGCCGGCGAGGTGGCGCTCGAGCCGCTGCGCCCGATGGCGCATCGCCGGGTCGGGCGCCTGGGCCACGAGCGCGTGCACGAGCTTCGCGAGCGCGGTACCTGCCCACGTCCCGAGGACGGTGCGCAGCCGGCGGTCGTCGGCGCGGAGGAAGGCGCCGCGCAGCGAGGG
>Ga0073934_10002670_pt1 | contig 35969 bp, 34 predicted proteins | sample LarsenN4metaG_FD_76834 | JGI IMG/M metagenome (GOLD analysis project Ga0073934, IMG submission 76834) | Hot spring sediment bacterial and archeal communities from British Columbia, Canada, to study Microbial Dark Matter (Phase II) - Larsen... ... | reverse complement strand
TTTTTTTTCTTTCCCTTTCGACCATTGTTCGGAAATCGTCGACTTGCCGGCAAAAGATTCTCCCTGCCGCCGGCTTTGGCGGCGCAAGCCGAGCCAGCGCCAAACGACGATGATGAGCAAAACCGCAGCGAGGGCGACGATGATAAAAGCCGTCATGATGCCGTCGCCTCCGCGGCCTTGGCCTGGGCCGGCAAGCGTTTGTCGAAGGAAAAATAATTCTCGGCAAACCGCGCCAGCCGGACAAAAGGCAGGCCGATGAGAAAATACATCGCCGCCGCCAGCAGGCCGATGCCGAAATAATCGTAATAGGTCGAGGCGAGCTGGCTGTAAGCTTTGGTCAACTCGACCATCGTGATAATCGAAACCAGTGACGAATCTTTTAATAATGAGATAAAATCATTCGTGACCGGCGGCAGCACCAGCCGCATCGCCTGCGGCACGATGATGTGACGCAGCGATTGTAAACGCGTCATGCCGAGCGCCAGCGCCGCCTCCATCTGGCTGCGCGGAATCGACAGAATACCGGCGCGATAATTCTCGGACTCGTAGGCGGCGTAATTGAGGCCAAGCCCGAGCAGCGCCGCCGGAAACGGATCGAGCTTGATGCCGATATTCGGCAGGCCGTAGTAAATGAAATACAGTTGAATCAACAGCGGCGTGCCGCGCATGATTTCCACATACGATAGCGCCAGTTGGGAAAAAGGCGGCGGCGTATACAAACGCATCAAAGCAATGATCAAGCCGAGCACGACCGCCATCATCATCGCCAGCACGGAAAGCTCGAGGGTTCTGAGCGCGCCTTCGGCCAGAAGCGGCAGATAACCGGCGTATTGAAAAAATTTTTCTTTCCACGTTCGCTCCATGCCCATCGCTTTAAGATACGCATCGTACGCGACCGGTGCAGTGGTCGAGGGATTGCGGTCACCAAGAAATTCGGCCATCGACGGCGTCCACAAAGCCCAGCGCTCGAAAATTGCGCGGAGCTTGCCGCTTTGCGCGAGCTTCTCCAATGCCGCATTGATCTCGTTCAAAAGCTGCTTGTCCTCTTTGCGAATGCCGATGCCGTAAGCCATTTGGCTGATCGGTGTGCCGGAAAATTTTAGATTCGGATTGGGCCGGCCGTAATAAAGCGCAATCGGATAATCCATCAACACTGCATCGAGGCGGCCGTTGGCGAGATCTTCGTAGGCATTGATCTGGCCTTCGTAACTGCGCACGTCGATGCCGTCTTCCGCGTCCAAAATGCGATGCGCCAGAGAGAATTTCAACGTGCCGACGATTTTGCCTTTGCAATCCGCGAGCGAATTGAGATCAAAAGTATTTTTGCGAACCGTGAGCTGCTCGTAGGTGATGTAATACGGCTCCGAAAAGTTAATCTCGGCCTTGCGGTCTTCGGTAATCTCGAGGCCGTTGACGACGATGTCGTAGTTGCCGCGCTGCAAGCCCGGAACGAGTCCGTCCCACTGGTTCTGCACGAACTCGGCCTGCCGGTTCATTTCCGCGGCCAACGCTTCGACGAGATCGACTTCAAAGCCGACGACCTGGCTCGGATTCAGCGGATCCTGAAAGATGTACGGCGCGCCGCCTTCCGCATCCGCGCCCCAGCGCAAAATTTTTGGTGATGAGGTTTGCGCAAACACGGACGGCGTCAAAGCAAGCGAAAAAATAGCATAAAGTAATTTTCTGAACATGGCATCAAGAGATATTTTTCACCGGATAAAAAATCGGCCAACAGATTTTGTTTTGAGACAATATCCGTTGGCCGTTTTTTAGGCATTGGGGAAATTGTTTTGACTGAGAATCATTTTCGGTTTGATTGCTTTTTTGCTGCAAAATTGAATTTACAAAAAACATTTGAGAAATTTTCGCGTGCGCTCATCTTTTGGCGACGAGAACATTTCCTCCGGCGGCGCCACTTCGACGACCTGGCCGCTTTCGAAGTAAACGATTTTATCCGCCACATCGCGGGCGAAGCGCATTTCGTGCGTCACGACGATCTGCGTCATGCCTTCGTCATTCAGTTTTTGCATAACCAGCAAAACTTCATCTACCAGACCGGGATCGAGCGCCGAAGTCGGCTCGTCGTAGAGCATGACTTTCGGGGCCATGGCGAGCGCGCGGGCAATCGCCGCCCGTTGCTGCTGGCCGCCGGAAAGCTGAGTGGGATAATGATGCACGTGGGTCCCCAATCCGACTTTCTCCAACAACTGTCGCGCCGTGGCCTCGGCTTGTTCTTGGGGCGCGCCTTTAACAACCATGGGCGCTTTCATGACGTTCTCCAGCGCCGTCAAATGCGGAAAGAGATTGAAGCTTTGGAAAACCATGCCCACGCTCGTCCGCAGCTCCCGCACCTTGGCGTGAAATTGGCTGTCAAGCGGCGCGTGTGACGACGAACGCTCCAAATGGATGCCGCTGATCGAAATTTTTCCCTGATCGAAAATTTCGAGGCAATTCAGGCAGCGCAGAAAAGTCGACTTGCCGCAGCCGGAAGGTCCGATCAGCACCGTCAATTCCTGCGGCGCAATTTGCAAATCGACGCCCTGGAGCACGTGATTGCCGTGAAAGGATTTGTGCAGGCCGCTCACGGCAACGACCGAGTTGTTTTTTTCTATCACCGCGTTTTCTCTCACTCTAAATTGACAATATAAAGATTTTTATCATCGAAACTCTTCAATCGGCGGGTATGCTCATTTTAAAAACTCATCATTTTGGAAATTTTCATTCTTTGTCCTGCTCGGCAAATAGCTCGTCGAGCATTTCGAAGGCATATCGCAAATGCGGAATGACGATCGAGCCGCCGACGATCAGCGCGATGTTCATCGCCTCGTGCAACTCCTCGCGCGTCGCGCCTTCGGTCACGCAGCGGTCGAGATGATAAAAGATGCAGTCGTTGCAGCGCAGTACCATGCTGCCGACCAGCCCCATCATCTCCTTGTATTTGACCGGAACGCTGCCGTCGAGATACGCCTTGTTGTCCAGCGCGAAAAATTTCTGAAAGTCTTTGAAACCGCTGTTCAGAATTTTTTCGTTCATGTCGAGGCGGTACTTGCGGGTTTTGGTGATTTTGGATTCCATGGGAAGGCTCCTCCACATTACATTTAGTCTTCAGTTGGCACTTCGAGGTCAAACACAAAGGCAATGGCTTTTTTAATAGCAAGGAAATCAGACTCATTCACGCTGCCCAGTTTGCGCACGAAACGAGTCTGCGAGACCGATCGAACCTGAAAAGCATCGGCTGCCGAAACTTTGCTCAGACCATTTTCCATATTGGGCTCAAGCTTGACCATCCATCCAACTTCGGCGTAGTGTTCTTTCCAATCAGTGATGGGCAAAATAATCTTCAGCGCAAGCACGCCTACGAGATCGTCGCTAACGATAACGGCGGGACGCGTCTTTTGCATTTCATTGCCACGCGTCGGGTCCAGCTCGATTCGCCAAATTTCACCACGTTTCATTCGACAAATTCCTCCCCATCAAGCGCTGTGAAGGCCGTAAGCTCGCTGTTAGTGGCGTATTCTTCGCGCATAATCTCGGCCGCGCGTTGTAGCTTTTGGCGCCGGCTTTCGCGAGCAGTTTCCGGTTTTTGGCTGCGCTCTCGCAGGAGTGATTCAATCAATAAATAATCAGCCATCGGTAAAATAACGCCAATATGGTTGCCACTTTCATCGATGACAAATTGTTTGTGTTGCGCGATCGAATTCATAATTAACCTCTTTTCATTAAAAACCAAAATTTGAAGGGCTTGCTACAAATCTATAACAAATTTACGGCATGAAAATCCCAAAATCAAGCGAAAGCCTTACGGCTGCGCGGGCTGGGACGCCGAAGTGAGCGTGATCGCCAGCACGATGCCGCTGGCAACCAGGCCGATCATGAAAGTCAAATACGAATAGCGAATGAAACGATACTTCTTGTCGTGCAGAACCCGGCCGAGGGCGTAGACATCCTTGGCCAGCGACTCATAAATCAGCTCGTGGTCGTTGATCACTTTCTCCAATTCGCGCTCAAAATCGGGATACTCGAGATGCGTGAAGTCGCCGAAAAAGATGACGTTGAAATTGGGATTTTTCGCCTTCATCGCGCCTTCGCGTTTGCCTTCATATTTCGGCAGCGTCGAATACACGGCAAACAGAATCGTCAGCAAACAGGTCAGCGCCATCGTCAACGCCGTGTATTGCAATTGCGGATCGACAAAATATTGCACGATCAAGCCGATGATGATCGCGCATACCGTGATGATCATGCTGGCCTTGTGATCGGCCAGGGCGCTGAGCTGCAAATGATTGTTCATCACGATGCGAAAAAGATTGTCGGTGGCGCGATTGACATTTTTGCTTTTCATAGTGGGGAGTTCTCCTTGATTATTTTTACTCGTACTCTTACGCTTACTCTCACTTGCTTTTAAACTTCAAAGACGAGTAAGAGTAAGAGAACGAGTAAGAGCGGGAGAATTTACCGCGGTGAATAAACCACCAGCCTTCCGGGCTTGCCCTGTCCTTCGTTGCAAATCACCAGCGTGCCGTCCGGCGCAATCGCCAAACCTTCCGGCTGCGGATGCACGGATTTCGGCAACGACGAGACGCCAAGCAAATTGCCGTTCGCATCCAATTCGGCGATGGCATTGCCGCGCGCTGCCATGATGAAAAAATTCCCGGTGCGCGGGTGGCATTCAATAGCCGAAGGCGCAAACTCTTTCTCTTTCACTTGCGCCGCGATTTTCGACGCCGGAATCACAAAGCGCGGTTTGGGCAGCAGCTTGTAGGTTTTAAGCGAAAACGCATACACGGCTTTTTCGTGCTTGGTCAGCGTTTTGCCGAAGCCGATGTTCGCCTCGCCCTTGCAAGCCAGCAGCAGGCAGTCGGTAACCGGATCATACGTCAAGCCTTCGACGTCATTGCGGAGCGAGAGCGGCGTTTTGAAAGTTTGAAACGCAACTTTTTCCTTATCCTTCCCCGGCAAAAAACGCAAGATCACGCCGCTGCTGCTGACCATGAAAATCGTATCGCTGCGGGCGTCGCCCTTTTTCACGGCGATCCCTTCGAGATCGTCGCGATAAATCACATACTTTCCCAAAAAGAAACGCTGGCGAATGGCGCCGGAGCGATGGTCAAGTTCATAAATGATGCCCTGCTCGTCATTGTGGCAAAGCAAACGTCCGTTATCGCCAAAGGCCAACCCCGACGCCTCGCTCAGTTCTTTGGGAAGCTTGAAATAGCTGATTTTTTTATTCTCCAAATCGTAACCTTTGATTTCCGGCAAATCCTCGCCGCCGAGGCGCAACCCCAACAAAACGAAAAGAAAAATTGCCATGACAAACCGGTAGCAAAATGAACTTTTGGTTGTGATCGTGGTTTAAAAACAAGCGCTACAAAAATATGCACAAAATACGAAGAAAAGCAATATTTTTTTCGCAAACTTTTCCTTGCAATTTCAGCTTTTGTTTATTACTTTGATCATCCACTTTTAGATGGCAGAGGGGTGTGAGGACAAAAGTTTTCTGGTCACAAGCGGCTTATTTGTAAAAACAGATTAAAATTTCTCGACGCGGAGGCAAGATGAAGCCCTCAGCCGGCACAACCCCAGCTTTTTTTCTTCTGGCTTTTTTTGTCAATCAAACCCTTTTGGCGCAAGGCTCGACATTCACCCCGATCGATTCGGCAGCGTTTTTGCAAAATCCGGCGCCGAAATCAACCGCCGCGCGCCTCAACCTCGACAAAAAGCGCTTTTACGAAAATCTATATGAAGGCGCCAAAATGAGTTTTCATCGCCGCGATTTGGTGGGGATCGCCGCAAGCGCTTTTCTCGATCATCAGAGGCCGGCGCAGGGCCTCGAGCTGCCGCCGCTGGAAGTGGATGAAGAAATCACCGAAAGCCTGGCGAGAAATGACGGCAAAAAATCGCTTGGCGCGCTCAGCCCGGTTTATTATCCCGGCTTGTTCGCGACGTCGCGTTTGGCCGGCATGATGCTGCTCGATGCCGTCAACCTGCACGATTACTCCGCTGCAACCTACGCCAAAATGTTCCGGTTTCATCAGGCGCTTTATTATACCAAAGTCGTGACGCGCTTGGCGAAACGCAACATTCAGCGCTATCGCCCGGACGGCTCGGACACCTATTCTTTTTTTTCGGGACACACTTCGGCGGCGTTTGCCACCTCGACTTTTCTTTATCTCGAAGCGCGCGATTTTATTGACAACCTCGCACAGCGCCGTGACGGGCGCCTGCCTTTCATGTCACCACGAGCTTGGAAAAGACTTTCATTTGGCGTGCTTTACGGCTGGGCAGGTTACGTCGGCTTCTCACGGATTCACGACAAGAAACATTATTTGAGCGATGTGCTCGCCGGCGCGGCGAGCGGGACGCTGGTGAGTTATTTGCTTTATCCGCATGAACCGAAAGAGGGGAAAATTCAGATGGGAATTCAACCGTTGTACAACGGTGTAAGCATGGCAATGGAATTTCGTTTTTAAAGTCCGATCAATCGAATTTCATCAACTCCCCCCGAATCTTCGCATACCAATCCCGAATAAATTGTTTGGCCGCCGCCACGTGCTCGACCAGCGGCTTGCTGCCGGGCGCCGTGAGAAAGCGGTCGGCGGCGTAAGCACGGGCGATTTTCGCTGCGGTATCGTCAATAAGCAAATCCAAGCTGGCGACGGTTAATTTTTCGTCCATCAACTCCAGCAAAATTTGCTTGTAGCGCTGGCGATAGGCCGGCACTTGCAACAATTTCTCGCTCAGCTCATTCGCGCCTTCGATTCTGCTACGACCTTCGCGAAACTCTAAAATATTGTCCAAATCCCATGGGATGACTTGGAATTTTCCAATTTGAGGATCGAGGTGTAAACGCAGATTGTTGAAGTAGCCATCCCAGTTGTGCAAGAGCACCGACACGGCGAGATAGCGCAAATAATTTTCGACATCGAGCAACGGCTCGATTCGCGCCGGCAGATTTTCCGGCGTCGAGGCATCGAGAATTTGAATGAGCCGCTCCAAATCGCCATAAAACTCCTCACGCTCGCCCTTGCTTTCAAATCCCAAACGAACATCATAACCGCCGGCAAAAGAGAAATGCGCGCCGTTGAATTGGCCGTTGAAAGCTTCATACAACGACCCCAGCCGGCGCTGGCGAATTTTTAAAAAATCCTCGTCGACCGGTTCGATGAGATAATACAAGCCTTGATATGCACCATTCAAATAAACCGCGGCCGGCTCAACTTCTGAAGCCATCAAACCGGCTTGCCGAAACGCCCAAAAGCCGAGAGGTGCGTTAAGTTTGGTGGGGTCGCCGTTTTGCGCGCTGATCACGTATTCCCGATGGCCGCGAAAAAGCTCGCCATCGGCAAATTCAATCGTGTAAGATTTCTTTAACTGTCCGAGCGAAGTTTGGCCGGAATAACGGACAAAAATTTTTCGCCTCTCGCCGGCAATCTCGACCCGCGCCGGCACCTCGCGCCGCGCAAAAACCATGCTGTTGAGAATGCCGAGGTATTCGCTGGTGAGGGTGAATTCGATTTTGGTGAGGCCGTAATCGTCGGTGTCCAGCGGATCGACGATTTTGCCGCAGGCGATCAATAGCGCGGCGGCACTGCACAAGCAAAAAAGATTACCATGAAAATGAACCGGAGTACAATGCTTTAGCATTGCAACGGTGAACCGTTGCACTCCGATTTTCATCATTGTGGGTGCCGCAGCCGCGGCATGGACATTCTTCCAGAATGACATTTTACGCTTTAGTTTTACGTTTTACAAAAACTCACCACACCAACTGCACTTGCAAAATCACCTTGCTGTCCGCGTACGTGCGCTTGTCTTGATTTTTTGTCGAGGTTGCCAGCAAGAGGTCGCCGTTGAGGCCGATGCGAAGCGCGGAGGCGGCGTAGTAATTAAGGCCGGCGAGAAACTCAATGGTGTTGACGTCGAAGGCGTCCAAATCGGGAACGAGCAGACTGTAAACAAAAACCGGCTCGAAGCGCGACTTTTTGAAGTAATGGCCGTACAGAATTTTGCCGCCGAAAAAATAAACATTTTTGCCGTCGCCGAAATTTTTTTCAAATTCGGAGCGAAACGGATCCTGCCCGGCAACCGCTTCGATTTCGACGTGATGTTTTTCCGCATCGCGCAGCAATTCCGCACCGAGCGCCCAGACGGTTTGCGAGCCGCCGGCGATTTTGTCGATCTGAACGACGCTGCTCGCGCCCAGGGCGAACGAACCGATCGTATTCAATCGCGTCCAGTGGCCGACCGCCGTAACGTTGTGATCTTCACTGTAACCGAGGCTGAGTGAAATGCCATTGCGGCGGCCGTCGGATTTTGCCTTGCGATAATAACGAATATTGACATCGCGGCCAACGAACCCAAACGGCTCGAGATGTTGGTAAAGCAGCGTGCGTTCGTTGGTGAGCAGGTTTTCTTTGGATTTTTGAAACTCGAGACCGAAGCGTTTTTTGCCCTGGCCGAAATCAAGCCCAACGGCTTTGCCGAGATCGGCGGTGAAAAATGCCTCGCGCAATTCCATGGCGTGCTCGTCCGACTCGCCGCGAATGTCGATCTGCGCCTCGAGATCCTTGTCGACTTTGAAATTGAATTGAATTTTGCCGCGATAAAAATTTTCGCGAAATCTTTCATTGTATTCATATTCAATGCCGGTGCGCAGCCAGCCGGAAATCGTGGTTTTGGCCTGGCCAAAAGCCGGCTGCGAACCGGCGGCAACCAAGATAAAAAAACTAAAAACAGCAGTGGAAAATTTTGAAGTTGATCGCGTCATCAAACAGGCCCATACTGATTTTAACGAATGATTTCTGGCTTATAATTTAAAGCGCGAAGGCGGCAAAAGCAAGCAGCGTTTTTAAAAAAGACAAATTTGTTGCTCCCTGCCGCAATTTTTCTTATCTTCTTTTAGTCGATTCGAATTCATTTTCCACAGCAGAGGACAATGATCGCGATTCATCTCGTGCAATGGCTCGTCGTGGCGGCCTACGTTTTCGCGTTGGTTTATTATGTCCGCTTCTTCCGCAGCGGCAAGCCGTTGGAAAGCGCAAGAGCCGGCCAGGCGATGACGCTGGCCGCCGGTTTGCATTTTTTTTATCTGATTCACCTCACGGTTTTCACCGGGCACTTGCCCGTTACCAATGTGTTTGAGGCGATCACAACCTGCGTCTGGTTGTTTGGCGCGGTGTATTTGAGCCTCGAGTGGCGTTTGCGAGAGCGCTCGCTCGGCCCCTTCATCCTGCCGATCATCATCCTCCTGCAAGCCGTTTCAAATTTCTTTCTCGATTTCAGCCACGAGCTGCCGGCGATTTTGCACAACGTCGTTTTTGAAATTCACGTACTGATGATTCTGCTGTCGTATTCCGCCTTTGCCATTTCGTTCATCGCCAGCCTGCTTTATTTGCTGCTGTCGCGCGACCTCGAAAGAAAAAGCCTCGGCCTGTTTTATCGGCGCCTGCCCTCGCTCGCTTTTTTCGATTCGTTGAGCAACTTCGCGGTGAATATCGGCTTGATCTTTCTCACCGCCGGCGTCGGGTTGGGCATTTACACCGGCACCAAAGTTTCCCAGCCTTTCTTCAATTCATTGGATCCGAAATTTGTGGCGGTGGCCTTGACCTGGCTCATTTATGTGTTTCATCTGTTTTCCCGGCGCGCCGGCGGCTGGCAGGGGAAAAAAGTCGCGGTGATTTCGTTGTTCGGCTTTGGCTGGGTGTTGTTCTCGTTTTTGGCCGTTTCTTTGGTTTTCTCAAAGGTGCATCAGTTTCAATAATCCGACGATGTCTATTTTTTACTGTTACATTCCTCTCGACGCCATTGCGGCTGAAAAAACCGCGCGCGATTCCGGCCACGCGCTATCGCCATTTTTACAGAGCTGGGAAGATGAGCTGCGCCGCCTGGCCGTCGAAAACTCCTCTTTTCCGGTGAACGAATCGGCGCGGCTGGATTTGGCGCGCCGCCTCAAGGCGATGCCGGAATATAATATTGAGGAATGTTTATTGATCATCGGCTCACGATTCGTCGAGCTTTATCTCGTTGCCGGGACGCCGGCGCCAAGCGCCGTGAACGGCCGTGCGGCAACGTTCGCCGATTTTGCCAAGTCTTTTTCATATTTCCTCACCGGCTCTAATCAAGAGGCGGTGATTCAATTTTTTCGATCGGCGTTGGGATGGATGCCGAACGGCGAGCATGACCCGGCGCATGTCGAAGCGTTTCGCCGCGCTTATACGCTGGCCTCGGAACACAAGCTCGCCGGTCTCGCGCTCAGCCGTCTTTTTCAGCGCGCCTTGTGGTTATATGAGAAAGTCCGCCTCGAAACCGAATTTTTTCGCCATCCGAACACGGTTGAAGAGGTTTTGCTCGAGGTCGCCGGCAAAATTTTTGGCGAATTCAAAGCGCGCGCGCTTTTATTCGTTGGCAGCAACGACCAGTTGCCGCATCTTGTCAAAATCTTTCAACAGGCCGGCATCGGCCATTTATATTTTGCTTTGACCGGCTCGGAAAAACCCGAAGCCGCCGGTTCCGGGCAGATCATAAACTCTTGGCACGAGGTGTCGCAACTGCCGGCTTTTGATTTGTTGCTGTTGTTCGATCAAGCCGGCCGCAATATAATCACGCGCGCTTATTTGCAAAAATTGATGGCCGCCCGCCAGCATGGCCCGTTGCTGTTGGCGGATTTAACGGCCGAGGAGCCGCCCGCAGAGATGGCAAAAATGTACAATCTCTTTTATTTTCGCCGGCACGATTTGGAAGGCCTGGTCGAGCAAAATGCGCCGGCGCGCCGGCAAGTTGACGCCGAAGTTACAGGGTGGATACGCGACGAAGTTCGAGAGTTTTATCACTGGCTCAATTCGGCGGATCGCTTTCATTTCGGCTCGATGGTCGGCCGCAGTCCGCAGATGCAGCAGGTGTTTGAGTTGATCGCGCGCATTGCTCAAACCGACATCACCGTGATCATCGAGGGCGAAAGCGGCACCGGCAAGGAGTTGGTGGCGCGCGCCATTCACCAAGCCAGCAGCCGGGCGCGCCGGCCGTTCATCGCCGTCAATTGCGGCGCGCTGCCGGAAAATCTTTTGGAAAGCGAATTGTTCGGCCATGTGCGCGGCGCTTTCACCGGCGCGGTGAGCAACAACCCCGGTTTATTTGAACAGGCCAACGGCGGCACGATTTTTCTCGACGAGATCGGCGAAATGTCGCCGGCGCTGCAGGTAAAGCTTCTGCGTTTTTTGCAAGACGGCGAAATCAAGCGCGTCGGCAGCAATGCGGTGCTCAAGCTCGACGTGCGCGTGCTGGCCGCCACCAATCGCCATCTGCAAACGCTGGTGCATGACGGCAAGTTTCGCAGCGATCTTTATTACCGCTTGAACGTGATCGGCATCAAATTGCCGCCGCTGCGCGAACGTCCGGAAGACATCGAAATTCTCGCAGAGCATTTTGTCAGAAAATTCGCCGGCCGGATGCGCAAAACGATTGCCGCGCTTCCGCCGGAGGTTTTGCAGCGCCTGCGCCAATATGCCTGGCCCGGCAACGTGCGCGAGCTTGAAAACGTGATGGAACGCGCCGTCGCGCTCACCGGCAACACGACGCTCGAGGTGGCCGATCTGCCGGCGCATCTACGCGACGCCGCCAGCTCGACGGGCAGCACATCGCGTCTGCCTTTGAGAGAAATCGAGCGGCAGTACATTCTCGACGTTGTCAACGCCTGCAACGACAACTACGACGAAGCCGCCAAAGTCCTCGGCATCGGCCGCACGACGCTGTGGCGCAAGCTGAAAAATTATGCGGCTGACAATGGCGATTTCAATTCATGAACCAAATTGTTTTTTTCCTTGACAATGAAACCCTTTTGTCTTATACTACTCAAAATCAAAACTATACCGTTACCCATTCCAGCCTAAGGAGGGCAAAAAAAATGAAGATCAAACAACAAATGGTCGGTGAGGTGGCCGTTCTGAGTTTGAGCATGACACTTTTTAGCGGCGCGCCGGACTCGCAAGAGTTCAAGGATAAAATCTATCAGCTTCTCGACGAAGGCGCGACCAAATTCGTCATCGACATGAAAGGCGTCAAGCGCATGGACAGCACCGGCCTGGGCGTTTTAATTTCGGCGCTGACCTCGGTTCGCAAGCGCGGCGGCGAATTCAAACTGGCCGAAGTCAACGATATCATGGAAAGCATTTTGGTCATGACCAAACTGGATTCCATTTTTGAGACGTACAAAACGACCGAGGCGGCGGTACAGAGTTTTGCAAAAGCGTGACGATGATGAATCTTTTTATGGCACAACATGCTCGCCAACACGCTGTTTGATTTTCTTTCCCGCTGTTCTTTGGATTATGCGGCGCGCGAATGCATGGTCTACGGGGAAACGCGGCTCACCTACGGCTATTTTGCCAAAGTCGTCGATCGCCTGGCAGCCGGCCTGGCGGATTTGGGTTTGAAGCGCGGCCATCGTATCGCGCTGATGCTGCCGAACGTTCCGCAATTTCCGCTGGTTTACTACGCGCTGCTGAAACTCGGCGTTTGGGTCGTGCCCATCAACGTGCTGTTCAAAGAAAATGAAATTCGCTTTGTGTTGGAAGATTCGAGCGCCGATGGCTTTGTCGCCTGGGAAGGATTCAGCCCCCGTCTCCTGCCCGCCCTCGCCGGGCTAAAGCCGCGCCGCTGGCAGATTTTCCTCGGCGAAAAGATCCCGCCCGGCGCCGTTGATTTGACCCACCTCATCGCCACCTCCATGCAGCGCTTTGAGCGCCTGGGCGTCGAAAATAAAATCAACGCCGGCCCGCAAGATCCGGCCGTGATTTTTTATACGGCCGGCGCCACTGGCATGCCCAAAGGCGCGGTGTTTAGCCATTACAATCTGGCCTCGGCGATTTCCGCCTCGTGGAGAAATTTTGCCATTGATCGCGAAGATCGTTTTCTCGCCGTCATCCCGCTCTTTCACAACCTCGGCCAAATGCTGGCGATGAATTTGCCGCTGGCTGCCGGCGCCAGCACGGTTTTATTGCCGAAATTAGACCCGGCGGCAATTGTCGAAACCATTGCCAAAGAGCGCGTCACCCATTTTATCGCCGCGCCTTCGATGTTTCCCGCGCTTTTGCGGCTGGCGCCGGATCCGGCCCAGCTTGCTTCGCTCAAATGGTGTTTGGTCAGCGGCGCCATGCTGCCGGCGCGGCAGCGCGAAGAATTTGAACAGCGTTATCAATTGCCGGTTTATGAAGGCTATGGTCTCGCCGAGTGCAATCCGTTGATCACTGCCTTCAGCGCCTGGATTCCGCGCACCCCGGAAAAAGCCTGCGCGAGCGGCTTTCCTTTGAAAGGCATCGAAGTCGCGATTTTGGATTCGTCGCAGCGGCAAATGCCGGATGGAACAATCGGCGAGATTTTTGTGCGCGGCCCCTGGGTGATGCAAGGCTATTTCCGGCAGGGCCAAATTTCCAAAGACGGCTTTTGGAATGATTGGTTCGGCACCGGCGATTTGGGTATGCTCGATCGCGAAGGCTTTCTGTATTTGGTGGATCGCAAAGCCGATGTGATTCTCAAAGCCGGCTTTCCGGTTTACCCGAGCGAAGTCGAAGCCGTTCTCGCGCAGCATCACAAAATCGAAGGATGCACGGTCATCGGCGTTCCCGATCGCGTGCACGGCGAAGAGGTAAAAGCCTATATTGTGTTGCGGCCCAACCAGACGTCGATCAAAGAGGAGATGGTTGAGTTTTGCAAAAGCCGTTTGGCGTTTTACAAATGTCCGCGCCACGTCGAATTTGTCGAAAGCTTGCCGCACAGCGTGACGGGCAAAGTTTTGAAGCATCTGCTGCGTGAAAAGAAACCGGCGCCGGTTGTTGTCGCCACAACTGAAAGCCAGCCAGTGACGGATGCGGCGGCGGCACAAAGCGAGGTTGCACCTGTTGAAGAATCTGTTGCTGCAGCCGCCGCAACGGCTGATAACTTTAGTGAACGGGGGTGAGCGTGCAATATAATTTTGAATGGGATCCGGTCAAAGCCAAAGAGAATATTCGCAAGCACGGAGTAAGCTTCGAGCGTGCTGCCGGAATCTTTACAATACACAAGGTGATACCATGAAAAAAGAGTATGATTTTTCACAAGGCGAACGCGGTAAATTTTATCGACCTAATGCTCGTTTAAATTTGCCGATCTATCTTGATCCGGATATCGCCGAATTTGTCCAAAAATATGCTAAGAAGAAAAAGGTTGATACGCAAACGTTGGTCAACAATTTATTGCGAAATAATAAACAAATGGTGCAGTCCGTCTTATAAAGAAGAAGCCGCTGTTTGACTTCAATAGCATCTTTAATTGTGACAGCAAATTTTTTTGATCAAACCATTTGGAGGTTTACCGTGAAGGAATATCCCACCGACAAAATTCGTAACGTAGCCTTGGTAGGCCATGCGGCTGCCGGCAAAACCACGCTCGCGGAAGCGATGCTGTTGGCTGCCGGCGAGATCAGCCGCATGGGCTCTGTAGATGAAGGCACGACGGTTTCCGATTATCATCGCGACGAAATCGAGCGCAAAAACTCGATCGTCGCCTCGATTCTGCATTGCAATTGGAAGGATTATAAAATCAATCTTGTTGACACGCCGGGTTATTCCGATTTCGTCGGCGAAGTGCGCGCCGGATTGCGCGCGGTGGACGTCGCGCTGTTCGTGCTCAATGCGCAAGCCGGCGTCGAAGTCGGCACCGAAACCGCCTGGCAAACTGCGGCCGAGCACAAAATGCCGCGCATGCTTTTCGTGAACCGGCTCGATAAAGAGAACGTTGATTTTGACAAAGTTTTGAACAGCAGCCGCGAGCGTTTCGGCGACGGCGTTTTTCCGATGATGCTTCCGGCCGGCGCCAATGAAATGATTGACATTTTGCAAATGAAATTGGTCGGTTTCGACGCCGCCGGCAAAATGAGCCTCGCCGATATTCCGGCGAAATGGAAAGACAAGGCCAATGACTGGAGAAACCAACTGATCGAGCGCGCCGTCGAAGCGGATGATAAATTGATGGAGAAATATTTGGAGGCGGGCGAGTTGAGCGCGGATGAGATCAAGCAATGCCTTCGCCAGGGCATCAGCCAGGGCAGCGTGTTCCCTCTGCTCTGCGGCGCCGCGCCAAAGCTGTTCGGCGTAACGGCGCTGCTGGATTTTATCGGCGACTACGGCCCGGCCCCGGATTTCCGCGGTGAAATCGAAGTTCGCTCGGGCAACAAGCCAAACGCCCGGCGCCGGACCGCGGACGACGCGCCGATGGCGGCGCTCGTGTTCAAAACGATTTCCGAAGCGCATCTCGGCGAGCTGTCCTTCTTCCGCGTTTTTTCCGGAAAAGTGACGCCCAACTCCGAAGCATTCAACGCCAGCAATCAGAGCACGGAAAAGCTCGGCCAGCTTTTTGTGATGAACGGCAAAAACCGCAAAGACGTGGCGCATCTTCATGCCGGCGATATCGGCGCGGTGGTCAAATTGAAAAATACCCACACCAACAACACGCTCTGCGACAAGCGCGAACCGGTCATCATCCCCCCGATCAATTTTCCGGAGCCGCTGATGACCATCGCTGTCGAGCCGAAATCCAAAGGCGACGAAGACAAACTCTCGGCCGGCCTGCACGCGCTGCACGAAGAAGATCCCACCTTCGTCATGCGCGTCGATCCGGAGCTGAAACAAATTCTTTTGCAAGGACAAAGCGAGCTGCACCTCGGCCTCGTGGTCAAGCGCTTGAAAGAGAAATACGGCGTCGACGTCAACATGGTCGAGGCGAAAATTCCCTATCGCGAAACCATTCGCAGCCACGCGCGCGAGTTCTATCGCCACAAAAAACAAACCGGCGGCGCCGGCCAGTTCGGTGAGGTGCATTTCCACATGGAAGGCTATCGCGAGGGCGCGCCGTATCCGGACGATCTCACCATCCGCGACAGCGAAGTCACCGACTTGCCGTGGGGCGGCAAGATGGAATTTGTCAGCGCCATCGTCGGCGGCGCGATTGATGCGCGTTTCGTGCCGGCGGTGAAAAAAGGCATCATGGAAATCATGGAAAGCGGCGTCGTCGCCGGCTATCCGGTCACCGACGTGCGCGTGATTTTGCACGACGGCAAAATGCATCCGGTGGACTCGAATGAAAACGCTTTCAAAACCGCCGGCCGCATGTGTTTCCGCGATTGTTTTTTGAAAGCCAAGCCGGTGATTCGCGAGCCGATCGTCGAGGTCGAGGTTACCGTGCCGGACGAGTACATGGGCGACGTGATGGGCGACATGTCCGGCCATCGCGGCAAAATTCTCGGCGTCGAAGCCAGCGGCAGCAATCAGGTCGTCAAAGCGCTGGTGCCGTCGAAGGAAATGGCGAAATATTCCACCAAGCTGCGCTCGATGACGCAAGGCCGCGGCATCTACCGGCAAAAATTTTCGCATTACGAAGAAGTGCCGAAAGATCAGGCGGAAAAATTGATCAAAGCTTACGAAGAAGCAAGGGCGAAAGGCGAGTGAGGGGAGCAAGGGGCAAGTTGCAAGTGGCAAATGGCAAGTTGCAAGTGGCAAATGGCAAGTTGCAAATGGTAAAAGGAAACACTGTCGTAATCATTTGAGTGTGTATCAAAGTGCAGGCGGAGTGCGAAGCTTTAGCTTCGCAATGCTGAAGCATTGCACTCCGACCTGTGAAATGATACACACTCTAATCATTTTGGCACATCGTGAAATTCGACTCAAAAAATGCGGCTTTGGGCGGGTCGATTTTGTGGGCGCCCTGGCGCATGGAGTATATCAAAAGCTTTAAAGAGCCGGGGTGCATCTTTTGTGACAAGCCGCAGCAGAGCAACGACCGCGAGAATCTCATCGTGCATCGCGGCCAGCACTGCTTTGTGATCATGAACAAATTTCCCTACAACAACGGCCATCTCATGATCGTGTCCTATCGCCACGAAGCGCAGGTTGAAAATTTGACCGCCGCCGAAAGCCAGGAGATGATGGCGCTGTTGCAGGCCGCCGCGGCCGCGTTGAAACAAACGATGGCCCCGCACGGCTTCAACATCGGCATGAATGCCGGCAAAACCGCCGGCGCCGGCATCGACGATCATCTGCATTTTCACCTCGTCCCCCGCTGGGATGGCGATACCAATTTCATGCCGGTGATTGGGCATACGAAAGTGGTTTCGGAGGGGTTGTGGGAAACGTGGGAGAAATTAAGGAAGGCTTTTCAGGCCATATGATGAGTCATGGCATGTATAATTCTGTTCTTGCGTTATGTTTTTTTTCCTTGTATATTTGAATTGGAATTTAACAAAGGGATGCCAAATGACTCTAAACGTATTGATTCAATCAAACCCAGAAAAAGGGTTTATTGCCGCCGTACTCGGTTGGCCGGATTTTGTCGTCGAGGGCAAAACGAAAGAAGAAGCGCTCGAAAACGTCAAAACTGAGTTGGCCCACAGACTGGCTACGAGTGAAATCGTCAGTCTCCAATTTGAGCCAACAAATCACGAGCATCCTTGGATGAAATTTGCCGGCATGTGGAAAGACGACCCGATGTTTGAGGAAGTTCTGGAAGATATCAAGGCGTACCGCGAGGAAATTGACAAAGAGTGGAAACAATGAAGCTCTACGTGCTTGATACTGATCATGCCAGTCTGTTTCAGAGAGAGCACCCTCGGGTCGTTGCTCAAGTTGGGGAAAAACCACCGGAGCAACTTGCGGTGACAATCATTACCGTCGAAGAACAGCTTAAAGGCTGGTTGGCTCAAATAAAAAGAGCTTCATCTTCACATACTCGCGTTAAAGCCTTTGCGGGGCTACGCAAATCCGTACAATATTTTAATACTATCCAAATTCTCGATTACGATATTGCTGCTGAAGACCAATTTACAAATTTGAGGCAACAAAAAATTCGCGTCGGCACCCAGGACTTGCGCATTGCTGCAATCGCATTGGCCACAGTCAGTATTCTTGTGACTCGCAACCGCTCGGATTTTGGGAAAGTGCCCGGCTTGGTCATCGAAGATTGGTCGGTGTGAAAAATATCTTCACTCTCATTACGGCTTCAACATCGGCATGAACGTCGGCAAAACCGCCGGCGCCGGCATCCACGCGCATTTGCATTTTCACCTCGTCCCGCGCTGGGAGGGCGACACCAACTTCATGCCGGTGGTTGGGCACACGAAGGTGGTTTCGGAGGGACTTTGGGAGACGTGGGAGAAATTGCGGGGGGTTTTTCAAGCGTGATAGGCGAAGTCGGACTTGCGTACGCAGAGTTTGTTATTTACGAAGATCGTCGAACGCAAGTCCGACTTCACATTGATTAGTTGAGCGAACAATATTTCAACAGCCGCAAAGCTTCCAATCGCAACGCTTCCGGATAAATCGCTTTGTAGATATTGCAATTCGGCGATTTCACATCATAGCGTCCGGTGGCTTTGAAAGTTGCCACAGGACACCCGCCAGTACACCAATACCGCCATTGACAATCGCGACAACCTTCTTTTTCTTCCACCGATGGATTTTGTGCGCCATTTAAATCAGCGCGAACAACCGCGAGGGGATTGTGCATTTTCACATCGGTGACGGTCTGCTCGATTTCCATGTGGCACTTGGCGATGCCGCCGTGATGATTGATCACGAGATAATCCTGCCCGACGCCGCAAGGCCGCGTGCGCGACTCCACGAGCTGGCCGCGATCCAACACCGAGCCGAGAATGCTCCACGGCGGCAAATTCTCTTCGATCACGCGAAAGGTTTTGAAAATCCCCTCAATCATTTGCGCTTCGCCGTAACGCAAATCTGCAAAATTTGCTGAACATTCATTTTCACGGTAGAAATTCAAACTGAACGTCAACTCGCGATCAAGCGCAAACTTGACGACATCCGCCACGCCGTCGACGTTCCGGCTGGTGATCGTAATCGACAGATGCGGCTTGTGACCGGCTTCGATCAAGCGTTCGATGCTTTTGTTTACCGCGAGAAAAGAGCCCCGGCCACTCACAAACGGTCGCTGTGCGTCATGACTTTCGCCAAGTCCGTCGAGAGAAATCATCACGCGGATATTTCGCTTTTTAATTTCCTGAATGCGCTCGGCTGTTAGCGCCGCGCCATTGCTGAGAATGACGGCCTCCAAACCGAGGTGATTTCGCTCTGCGAGTTGAGTCGCATAATCGTGCAGCTTGATGACGAGCGGAAAATTGAGCGTCGCCTCGCCGCCGGCGTATTTCAGTTTCACTGTTTTAAATTTCTCAGCGAGAGCAGAGCGAAGGATGGCATCCACCGCTGCAAAACCGGTGGCCTCGTCCATCGCGTGGCCGGACTTATTTAGGTAGCAATACGGGCAAGCCAAGTTGCAAGCGTCGGTGACGTGGAGCCAGGCGGTGAGTTTGGCAGATAGCTGCGTTTGTTTTGGGCGCGGCTTGCCGTTTTCCAACAGCAAGCCGAGTTGCTCAAAAAGCGCAACCGCGCCGCTAAGCTCATGTGCAGAATAAGCAGGAAAGTTTTCAGCGAGATCAGAGGCACTTCGCGGTGTATGAAAAAAATCAAAAATCTGGCGCGCTGGCAGGTTGACCACGACAACGCCGCCATCGCCTTTGGGATCAAAAATTCCGGAAAAAGCCTTCGGAAGATTTTGGAGGAGCAGGGATTCGCGTGGGGTGGCATAGGCAGCGTCAGTTAGCGGAACGCGCTGACTGGCAGTTTGAGATGAATTTAGATGAGCATGGGTGGCGGTGCAAGCACAATCTTCACAGCCGCTCACAACATTCGCTGTTGGCAGCATGTCTTTGTGGAAGATGCGCAATCGAAGATGCAGTGCTAAAGACATGACAGTCTACTCCTGTAAATAACAATCCGTTTCTTTAAGAGAAGCAGTACGAGAGGTTTAATCAGATCGTTCAAAAAATTAAAACCGCCCGGGCCATTATCCTTACTTGCTTGAAATTGAACTCCTAAACTTTTTCAAGAATAACGGCGCGGGCGGTGAGAATTTTCAAAAACCTGTGCCCATGAATTGCTTTTAAGCAACTTGCTTGAATGGTTCCATCTTTGACGATTGTTGGCTTATATTCAAGAGTTCATCAATACGATCAGCAAACCCCTGCAGCGTTTTATGAATATTTTTGCGCTTCCATTGTTTTGCGAACATATCTCGCCAATGCAGGGCAATTCGATAAGGCAAGTTAATAACACGGGTTGTCAGTGCGTTGAGCTCATCCGTCATACGTAATAGCCCGTAAGAGCCAAAAAAAGCTCGAGTGATGAGTTGGAAGCCTTGCAGGTAATGCTGCAAAGCGCTTTCGAGTTTCTCTGCATGGTCAGGTAATCCATCGAGATAATCTAAAGTTCCCAGCACAATCTCACGCCGACCGAGTAAATCGGAAAAGGAAATCTTAGACTTTCGCCGTGTTTTCGCCAGTCTTGTCCCGATTCTTTCGGTAATTCTGCCGTCGAACTCATTAATGTTTTTTAAAACCTTGGGCTGTCTGCTGCGTTCATATTCACGCAGCACCACTTCCAATGCCTCGACACAATTCGCTAAGAAAAACCAAGTATCTCCGACCTCTTGCGCCCTTTCAATGCCGGTACGGAAATAAAACAAACTCTGGTTAAAACGCTCTTCCGGGGAAAGCCCAGGGAAAACTGCGATGATTCTCCCCGCACGGTTGTAAGCCGATGGCAGAGCCAGCGCATTGTGACGAACGCAATAGTCAATAGCTTGCTTGATTTTTTCAAGCGCTTGTTGCAAACTGCTGCCCATCTGTAATAAACAGATCGCCTCTTGCTGCCAAAGCCGGCCAAGCCATCCGCGATCATCAAGCTCGTAAAAAATATCCTCAGCTTGCCGATACGAGGAAAGGGCTTCAGAAAAATTGCGGTTGTATCGGCAAATCTCTCCGAGGGTGCTATAACTCATGCCCTGTTCGCGTTTGAGATTGAGGGCGATCCGATTTTGCAGGCCCCGCTGGCCAAGATCCATGGCGCGGTCAAAATTGCCCCGAAGCGCTTCAATATAAGCTGAGTTGGTATAAAGCGAAGCCAACTCTTTAATGGTATCCGCATTGGGCGATGGAATTTGCGCCAGTCGTGTTCGTGCCTGCTCGTACCAATAAATTGTTCGATCCCAATTGCCGAGTTGGCGATAGCACCAGCCGAGCTGTTTCTCTAGTCGCGCGCAGTCAACGGCAGATAATCTAATTTTTCGTGCCAGGCTTAATGCCCGTTTGTAATCCTCAATCGCTTTCGATACGCCATGCTCCAAACCTAATTTGCAGCCGGCAAGCAACTCGAGCAAATGAACCCTTTAAGGGGGCTCCTTATAAATGTTTAACAAACTATTGACACGTTCAATGGCTTCTTCAGCCTGTTCGGCTTCCGCCTCCTGCCCACCCAGACGGCAACTAATCTCAAAATATTCTTTGGTTCCGGCCGCAATCAAGCCTTTTGCGATCAACGGCTTGACTTCGTTAGCTAATCTTTGCTGCAGGGTAAGCTGTCGCTTCGCCGTCGTGTCATCAAATTGGCGGATAAAAATTTGGCCGCCACTGATCAGATCTACGCTAAGTTGATAGTGCAATACCTCTGCTTGTAATATCCAAATTCTACGCTCTAAAGCGTTTCTTTGCGTAACCAAGTGTGTCAAAATTCCAACCGGCTGATACTGTTCGACAAATCCACCCTGTTGGCGGGCGGCTTCGTCAAACTCTGTTTCAATCTCCTGCAGATGCCGATACTCTTCTGCCAGAATTTTGTTGTAGCAACCAATCAATTTTTCGTTAATCTGTTTGCGCTCGGTGTAATCCGGATCCCGCACCGGAATCACATAGGTGAAAATGAGCCCTCGCAGCACGTCATGAATAGAGATATAATCTCCGAGCCCGCGCTTGCGAATGTAGGGCAGATTCTGCAATTTTTGCCACCATTCTTCCGCTTCGGCCTCGGAGCGAAACTTGATGAGCGTTTTGAAGATTTCTTTGTTAACTCGACGCGAGGCGTGCGCAAGCTGACGAATGAAGTAGCGAAAGGGTTCGGTGTCTGCATATCCGACAACCAAACTTTTCTCGAATTCATACTGCAACCGCTGGGCTTCCTCCATACTCCGCGACACGAGGTCCTCAATTTTCGCAAATGGCCTCTCATCAATCGTTTCCAACCAGTATCCATGTCGATAGCAATCGAGCGCCAAACAAAGCAGCAGAGGGTTGCCGGCAGTCAGCAGGGCAAGCTTACGCTTCTGCTCATTGGTCAAAGCAGCAACCTCGACGAAAAACTCGTCGATCTCCTCGCCAACCAGTCCCGCAAGCTCGACCAACTCAACCTCGATTTTCGAATCTGTGATTCTTTTTGCAAGTTCATCCACCCTGCGGCCGGCGAAAACAAATGTGGTGTTCTTTAGCTCATGGATCATCCGCTTGAAAAAATTCCAAATATCCGTGTCTTGCACTTCCTCGAAGGTATCAATAAGCATGACCACACGTTTTTGACCGGCGAGCCGATTGTAATCATCAATGAAAGCGTTTTCGCTTCTTGGCAGGTGAGCATACATGGTTTTGAGATCTATCTTGCGCTGTTCGTAGTCTTGATAGAAATCAAGCGCGTTCAGATAGCCAGCAAAAGCTTCTCTCCCCAAATCTTCGGCTATGGTTAGACCGAAGTACGACGGCAAGTGATAGGACGTATCATCCATGTCCATAAGCCGCGTACAAAGAACATCGTTCTTGCCAGCCAACAGCTTTACGAATTGCTGAAGGAGCCATGTCTTTCCAATACCGCCTTTGCCGCCTAAAAGCAAAACACAATTTCGGCCATCACGTGATTGGGTAGCCTCTATCAAACGATCAATCTGCTGCTTCCGGCCGACAAAATTTGGATATTTGTCCATACAGAATTGCCTCCCTGCTGGTTAAACTACATGGACTGCCATAATTTTCTTGTCGGCTTTGATGGTTTGCAGGCTCAGTAAAAACACCGGCTCAACTGGGATGAAAAACAAATAGATAATCAAGTTTCCGGTCGAAGGTGGGAACGCCGACTTAATTTTTCGTTTGAAGAAGCTCAGCCTGCTCTTACCCATCAAGCCGACTACTCATAAAATGAGTGTCGATTATTAAGCTATTCTGGAGCGGATATGATCGTTTGGATCCTTCCTTATTTACGTGTTCTTGGAATCCTTCCAATTTTCCACGAGTGACAACAGCACCTTATAGTCTTCTGGGTTGCCTTGCCGTCGTATAATCTGCTTAAGTTCGGCGTCATCGAGCATAAGTCTGTCGAGTATGCTAATGAGATTTTTCTTTGTATGTCTTTCACTAGTGCGAATGTTGTCGAGATAACTAATCAGTTTTTCTTTTAAAAAATCAATCGAATATTGCCCTCGGCGTGCCTGGCTATGGTGGTAAAGGCCTTCGACAATATAATCAATCTGTTCATAATCCCGCAAAATTTCACCGAGTAGATTGGGGGATTGTGTTCTGGCTTTTCCCGCAATCCAAGCATCATAAAATTCACAGGCGGCTTGATGGATTCTCGCAAACACATCTGGGTGTTGATGGTAAAGTGCATCGGCTAATAAGCGTCTAATCACCTCATGGGGTCTGAACGCGGCCTGACGTGCCGGATGATCAATCAAAAAAGTGCGGCTTAGTAGCTCTTCAAGCTCTCCGATCTCGTTCTCTTCGATCAGTTTGCAATGCGCCAGGATGCGCAGCTGAGCCAACGAATAGGATCGAAAAAGGCATAAATATGGCAGCACCTGCCGAAGCCGATTTGCGATCTCACTCTTTTTTTCAATTGGCTCTAGTGGCGCCAAATTATCTTCACTGAGAATCTCTCTCTCGATAACTGGAACGACAAAGCTGAGAAAGGTTTCTTCAGAATCAAAATCGGTTGGTACAGCGAAATGCTGCTCGTAGAGCCAAGAAACCAGGTTAACAATGCACCTTGGATGACCGTGCGATATATTCAGAATGCTTTCTGCCCATTCATCATAAGCATTATTTGGGAAAGATAAATTCAGACCTTCTTTCTTTTTCAACTCCTCTGTTTTTCGCAGCAATATCTCTTTAATGACGGCCTTATCAAAAGGCGACAATTCGACGATCTTAAAATGCACGATATCCTTGCCACGCCATTCCCGAGGATAAATACGGCCAAAAGCGATCACCGCCGGGTAGTATGCCGGTTCTCTGACAACTCTTTGTAATTCGGGCAAGAATTCATCGCGAAGAAAAGCACGACATTCTCCATTCATTAATTCAATGCGATCCAAAAGGATGATCAACCTTTTGTTTTGCCCCATTAAGTTTACAGTTTGAAAGCGGAGAGCCTGAATCAAATCGGAACGAGTTGGAGAGGATACCTTCGGTTGAGGCAATTTCTGATGGATGGCCAATAAAAGTTCTTCTATGGAAGCGCTTATCTTCTCGTCACGATGGCAATCCAGCTCAATATAATGAAAGGAGAGTGCGGTATTTCCTGAACTTGGTGTAAGCACAACTTTCTGCAGCCGTTCTATAAGCCGGCTCTTCCCCATGCCGGATGGTGCGTAAACCATAATCGATGCACCAAGCTCGGTAGACAACAAATTTTGTATCTGGGCCAGTTCGTTGACACGATTGGAGAAATCAGTTTCTTCGGCAATATCTTCAAATAGGCGACTATGAGGAAAAGGCACAGGGCGCTTTTGCGGTTTTGTTTCAATTTTTTTCTTAGTGGGAACAGCGGTCTTGGGTTCTAGCAGCCTTTCAACAACTATATATAAGTCTGTACTTAGTTTATTTTCAAAATCATCCAGTGTGCCATAGCTTTTATAGAGAACTTCATAACGTTTCTCAATTCTCTGAAAGAAATTTTGAACGTACTTAAGCTGTTTTATATCTGCATCATAGGGAATTAGTCGTGTGCAACGATAGAGCATAATGTGCGGGCGTTCATACTCTTGCCACAGGGCATGTGCTTTTTCATACTCAGCTTCAAACCCTGAAGCATACGGCTTGCCAGTTTTAGGATTCATTTGCTTAAGTGGGGTCCCAAATCTCTTCCAAAGAATTCCTATGAACACATCCCAGCTAGGAGGGTCAGTAGCTTCAAGAATAATATCTTCGGGGTTGCCGGCCTCAGGAGGAACATTGTTGCGCCAATCCAACATTTCCAGATAGCAACCTTGTGGCTTGAAAGTTTCGTTAAGTTTTTTAATGACCTTTTCAACGCTTTTGCGTTCTTCTTCCACATCTGAAGGCCAAGCCACAAAGATTTTCAATTGTCGTACAATATTCATAAAAATTAACTCCGGTTGGATTGAGAAAGCAATACCGCTCCCACCTAGTCTGGCGTAAGCTTTTGTAACCCATGCGTTGAAATGATTGTGGATACACTAACGGAAACTGAGGTATTAAGGAATGCAACCCCAATATATATTAGGCAAGAAATCATTTGTGAAAATCCTTCTACACCGCGATCTCGTGTCATATTTTCCTCCAGGAACACAAAGCACAAGCTATAAACTGGCCAGATTCAAGCCTATTCCTAAACCGTTTGTGATTACACTTACCAGACATCTATGACAGATTTGAATCCCTGTTCATGTAATCACTTACGACTTATCCCCTGCTGACATTAGATAAATACCTTCAAAAGAGTTATTAGCAGAGTATGCTATTTGACAAACGCCAGCAAACTTTCACAGATATTAAATTCCTGTAAAAGTGGCAAAGCAAAAAACAATTTAGGGGGAGGATGAATATGCCTACGGTGTCTATCGGTTCCCCGTTAACTATCAATAAAATAATAATACCAAAAATTGATATTGTCAAGCTGAATTTTATGATTAGTTTTATGATTAGTTGAAAATAATCGACCTTAAAGACTCAGCTTTTTCCATTTTAAAATAGAATTTTTTTGACTTTTATTCCTGCTATCCGTTTGCGCCATTACACCCTACCCTAACCGCTCCAACATTGAATACAACTTCCGCCGTGTAATTCCCAATAACTTCGCGGCTTTGCTCTTGTTGCCGCCGGCTTTTTCGATGGCGCGGTGGATGAGCTTCTTCTCGATGTCTTCGAGCACGATGCCTTCATCGGGGAGATCGAATTGCGTCGGCAGTTTTTGAATGCCTTGAATGTGCGGCGGCAACGGCATAGCAAAATGTGATATCCCTTTGGCGCCACAGTGCAAGTCGGCCCGGCATTTTTATGCGCTAATCTCTTTAAGCCACAAGATCTCAGTCAGGCGTTCGACGCCCGCTTTGAGGTAACGGCGGTAGGTGCTAAAGGAAAGATGCAAGGCCTCGGCGGCCAATTCCTGGCTTGCGGCGGGATTGAAGTAGGTTCGATGCAAGACGTGATATAATTTCGCCTCGCGCGGGGATGACGCCAACGATTGGGCGGCGTCTTTGAGCAGATCGAGCAGAACGGCAGCTCGTTCGGCCTCATCCGCGTCTTTGCCGCTGTGCTCGCTCACGAGTCTTGATTTTAACAAAGGACTGTTGCGCAACAAGCTGGAACGGGAATAAGCGCGCAAAGCGTGATGAATCGCCTCGGCAAAATCCGGTTCGCTGAGAACGACGGCGGTGTTGATTTTTGGCGACGTGGAATAATCAACTTGTTGTGAAAGCTCACGGCCGGCTAGAAACTCCAGCCACGCCATCGGCGGCGTGGCGCGCCAATCGTGCGTGTACACGCCAAAGCCTCGCCCGCCGATCTCGAAATCAAGCTCCGGCGTCCGCGCCAAATCGGCATAAGCCGCAACCGGCGCCCAGGTTTCCGGATTCGCACAGGGCAGAAAAGTAAAGGCCAGACCTGGCGTGGCAAAATAACATTGCACCATGTTGATGAAAATGCCGCTTTGCGTGGGTGAAGGCCATTGATACGTATCGCCGGCCATCCAATAACGAAAATAAATAAACCGCTCGCCGGCGCGCAACGGCGCCTGCCGCTGCAAGAACTTCCACGCTTTTTCCAAGGCCGGATCAAGCTTTACCATTTCATCCGTGACTTGCTCCAGCGTTAACGATGTTAAAAAGCCGGCCGGCTTTTGTTTATCCCCGCGAAAAATCTGCACGAGATTCAAATTCTTTTCAAACCAGTAAACGGCCAATTTTGCCGAAGCCTCGCCTTCATGTCGCTCAATCATCGCTAAAAGTTCCGGAATGTCGGCGGGGCGCGCCGTGTCGCTCCAAACAGTGCCGCCTTCCTGCCATTCAAACGCCGGGCGCACGACGGGATTGCGGCGATGCAGGTAAATGTATTCCACCAAAACGCGGCGCTGCTCGATGCCCCGGGTTTGCTGCAAACGCCGGGTGTAATAGGCGCGCGCCCGCTTGTGCAGCTCCGCATACCAATCGGGATTTCGCCATTGCAAATCGGCGCACAGCACGTCGCGCACCAAATCATGCGGAAACAAGCCTTCTCGGCCGGATTGAATAAACGAGAGCGCGCGCAGCCAGTCGAACAATTCGCGGGCCTCGGCGACTTGCAGAATTTCGGATAACAGCGCTTCCGTCGTGAGATGAAATAAAGCGCAGGCCTCCAACGCGGTGCGATGCGCCGGACTCGGCACTTTTTGCACGAAACGTTCGAGCAGGGTTTGAATCACATCCGGCGCTTCTTCGGGAACGAATTGTTGATCCCCTACGGCCGTAGCCTGGCGCTGATCCAACACATCGGCGACGAGCGAAAGCGCCAGCGGGTGCCCGCGCGTGAAATCGAGAACGGACTGATGCTGCTCCGAAGAAACTTGGCGTTGGCTGAGATAAGCGCGGCTCTCTTCCGGATTGAGATTGCGCAGCGGCATCGTGCGAATAAACGCCTTCAAGCCGGGATCGGTGCGCCACGCGGTTGAAAGCGCCTCGCGGCCGGCCATCACCAGAAGAACATTTTCCGGAAGCTGCGGCAAAAAAACTTCACGCAGCCAGCCATCCAACGGGCTGAGCTTTTCATACGTATCGATAAAGATGACGCTGCGTTTTTCCTGCGCCGCCAGCGCGTCGAGCGGCGGACGCTCCGTATCGCTGCCGAGGGCATGCTGCAACGCCAGCGTAAAAGAGTTTGGCGACGCGTCAAGATGGCGCGCATCAAGCCAGATCGCGGTGACCTCCTGCTGCCGGCAGCCGTCCGCAAATTCCTGCAACAGCGTGGTTTTGCCGACGCCGCCGGGACCGAAAACATGGAGAATGAAAAAAGGCCATTGTTCGGCGTCGAGGGCCGACTGAAAGAGCGCCCGTTCGGCTTCTCTTCCGACAAAACGATGGCGCCGCGCTGCGCTGAGATGATCGCCGAGTCGTGAAGACATGGTTTTAACACTCGAGTGAATATTTAAAATGGTACGAACAAGATATGCAATTGGATTGAGAACCACAAGATTATTTTATTCAGCAGAATCTGCTTGCGCGAAAAGTTTTTCTGCTCTATCTTCATCTTGTGTCCATAACAAATTTTGGAATATTCGGAACGGAATCGATGCCTCGTCAAAAAATTTTCATCTCGCTTTTGCCGCTGCTTTTGTTGTTTAGCCATCAAAAAAGCCTGGCGCAATCCCAGCCCTTGTCTTTGCAGCAAGTGATCGCGGCCTCCGGTTTTATTTTTTCCGGCAAGGTCATCAAAGTTCGGAGCGAACGCGACCCGGCCAGCGGTTTCATCGTCACCAATTCCACCGTTGCAGTGGAAGACGCCGTGCGCGGCGTCAGCAAAGATCAGTTCACGTTTAAACAGTACGGCGGAAGTTACAACGGTCTGAATGTTTTTGTCGCCGGCATGAGTTATTTCACCGAAGGCGAAGAGGTGATGGTCTTTCTTTATCCCGCCAGTGTTTGGGGATTGACCAGCCCGATTGGCGTCAGCGAGGGCAAACTAACCATCCAGCGCGACCCCGTCTCCGGCAAGAAATTTGTGTTGGGCAATCTTCTTCACATGAAAATGCTGGCGCCCCATCTCGACACCCCGGCCATGAGTCCGAAGGCCGCGCGTCTGATGGAATATCACGATTTCCTCAAACTCGTCCGCGACATGGCCGCCGGCGACCGACAACAGTAGAGGAACCCTATGAAAAATTGTTTTCTTGATTTTTCAAAACGCAAAACGATTTTTTTATCCAGCGTTTTGTTCATCACGAGCAGCGCCACGGCCGGCGGGCCATTGGCAGTTTTTTCCAATCGCGCCGTTGTTTATCGCCAAACGGCCTTCCCCCTGACTTGGCGTCTCGACCCCGGCCAGCTTGGCTCGTACAGCAACGCCGAGGCGGTTCGCCTTGTCGAAAACGCCTTTAGCGCCTGGGAGCAGATTGTCACCGCCACGCCGTCATTTGCGCGCGGCGAAAATTTTCCGGACGACATCACCGTGAGCAACTACACGACGTACTGGGGAAAATTCGACGACGGCATCAATCCGGTGCTGCTGGACAGCGATGGACAGATGATGGATGCCATTCGCGGCGCCGGCGCGAAAAACAACACCCTGGGTTTGGCGGTATCGGCCTATTTCACCAGCGGCCCCAATGCCGGTTTTTATGCCGAAAGCGAAGTGTTGATCAACGGTTTTTTGAGCAACAGGGCCACGCTGCAGCAATATTTTGGCGTCATCAAACACGAGCTGGGCCATCTGCTCGGCTTGGATCACGCGCAAATCAACAAACATGAAGGCATCGACGGTCTTGCGTCGAACGACGCCCTCGTGCCATTGATGTTTCCGATCAGCACGACCAACACGGAATTTACCGTGGACGACATTGTCTCCGTCAGCAGGCTTTATCCCACGCCGGATTTTTTCAATAGCCGCGGCGCGTTGCGCGGCGCGATCCGGCGGCGCGACGGCACGTTCGTGCGCGGCGCGAACGTCATCGCGATCAACACCGTTAATCCAACCGAACGATACAGCTCCGTGACCGATTATTTTGGCAATGCCCCCGGCGTTTTTGAGCTACGGGGCTTGCCGCCGGGCAATTATTTTGTTTTGGCGGAGCCGATTGTGGAAAATTTTACTGGCGGCTCGAGTGTGGGGCCGTATGCCAAAAACCGCTCCGACCTTTCATTTCTTCAACCGATTCCATTTGAATTTTACAATGGCGGCAGTGAAAGCCACGATCATTTGGCCGACCGGCCCGACGAGGCCGTCGCCGTGACGGTCACTGCCAACGGCGTCACCGAGAACATCAATTTTCTGGCGAATGATCCTCCCAATCAAATTCTCGACCAATACTTTGATGCGAAAGCCGCGCTTTTTCTGCCGATTGGAATAGCGCAAAATTATACGGCGGCGGCGACGCGCTTTACGCCGAATGTAAGTGGGCAATTGTTGTGGATTCGTCTGTTTATCAACGGCGGGGAAAATGCCATTCAAGGAACCGGCGCTCTGCGATTTTCCGCTTTAAAGCCCGATCTCACCAACCGCAATCTCCCCGGTGAAGCGATCGCTCAAATTGATGTGCCTTTGCAAGCGCTCATGCGCGGCGTGCTGATCCCCTACGAGCTTTGGGTGGGAGATCGCAGGCTTGCTGTGACCGCCGGAGAGGATTTTTTCTTGTCCGTCGAAGTGATTGACAATGGCGCCGTGCAACTGCTTTTCGATGACGGCGTGACCAGGCCGGCCTTTCGCACCAGCGTCAAATCACCAAGCGGAAACTGGACGCCAAGCGATCAGGCTTTCAGCAAACCGTCAAATTTAAAGCTGGCCGCGGCGATTGGCGGCCAGCCGCAGCAAGTCGGGCCGCTGCAATTTGCGCTGGAGCAAAATTATCCCAATCCGCTGCGCCCCGGCGCGACGACGCCGGAGGCGCAAACCACCATTCGTTTTTTTCTGCCGTACGATGCGCCGGCGGAATTGAGCCTTTTCGATTTGCTCGGCCGGCGGGTCCGTGTGTTGGCTCGCTCGAATTTTCCTGCCGGTTATAATGTGCTGTTTTGGGACGGCCGCGACGCCAACGGCGCACAACTCCCTTCGGGCATTTATTTCTACCGCCTGCGCGCGGGGAATTTGGAAGAGGTGAGGAAGTTGACGTTGATGCGGTGAGAGAAAACCAGCGCTTGCTTCAGCGGATTCAAAAAAAATCCCCAGGCCCGCAAAGGAACCTAGGGATTCTGAGGAGGAAGGAAAACGACGAAAGGAAATAACTGTTTATCACGCATGCCTTTGAATTTCCCTGGCATCATCAAGCATCCATGCGTCACGTCGTGTTCGATTATATATACCTTGTCCATCGCGAATTTGTTCCATTCAGAGGAAAATTTTTTCAAAACCCTCGCAAAATCCGTTTCAAATAAACTCCAATCATCGCTTTGCGATATTGCGGCGAGAAAGAAACATTGCGATACGGCGTGACCTGATTCATGATGTCATCACTCACTTGCTCGATCAAATCTTCCGTCAGTTGATCGCCAGCCAGCCCATCCGTGATCTCATCGAACAGCAGCGGCGTCGTCGCAACGCCGGTAAGCGCGATCCGCAAATATTCAATCGTGCGTTCGTTCAAATCGATGGCAACGGCCGCGCCCAGCACCGGGAAATCCATCGAGTCGCGCACGCGCAGCTTCATGTACTTCGCCTGTAACGTTTGGGCCTTGATCGGGATGATCACCTGGGTTAAAATTTCTTCCGGCAATTTAACGTTTCGCGTAATGCCGTCATGCGTGAAGAATTTTGCCGAGGGGACTTCGCGTTTGCCATCCAGCCCTTCCAGCACGAACGTCGCGCCGAGCGCCATAAACACCGGCGCCAGATCGCCGGAGTAAGTCGCATAACAAATTTTTTCATTGGGCACCACCAAACATTTATCGCCGTCGGCTTTCAGGCAATAATCTTTGGAATCCCGCCAGAACCAGCTCTGATTAAAATAAAAACAGCGGGTATCCAACATAATGTTGCCGCCGACCGTGCCGGACTCGCGAATGAGCGGCGTGGCGATTTGCGCGGCCGTGTGGGGAATCACCGGCAGACGCTCGCGCAAAATCTTGCTGTTCTCAACCTCGACGAGCCGCGCCATCGCGCCGATTTTCGTTGACGAAATTTCATAAAGCTCTTTGATGCCGGTTAGGCTAATCACATTGCCGCGCGGGTTCAGCCGGTCTTTGTAATTTGGCAGCAAATCCGTGCCGCCGGAGACGAAATCAAAATCACCGTTGCAAGAATTGGCCAGCGCGATCGCTTCGGCGATGGTTTGCGGTTGATGATATTGGAAGGCAGGAAGAATCATAAATATTTTCAAACTTTTTTCGAGGCTGCCACAAATTCAGCAACGGTTAGATTGGCTGAGCGTATAAGACCTCGAAGCGTTCCTTTCGCCACCTCTTTGTGATCTGGTATGGAAAGCGTCGCTATGTGGTCCTCCTTTACCATGATGATGTGACTGCCACGCTGTCGGACGACTTGCCAGCCAAGCGATTCAAACACTCGAACAACTTTGCGGCCACTCATGACGGGAAGAGAGGCATTACGCCATCACCTCCACTTGTTTTGTTTCAATGGTCAGCGGCAGGCCCCGTTCAGCCCGTACTTCCAAACACAATTGGATCGCTTCTTTTATGTTTTTTAAAGCTTCATTTTTTGTTTTTCCCTGACTTACACATCCGGGAATCGCCGGGCATTCCACAACCCACATTCCATCTTCGTCGCGATCAAGAACGATGTTGAATTTCATTTCATTTTCTCCAACGTGATATAGAAACTTTAAAATGATAACGACTTATTTCTAATCCAGAAAAACGACTTCGCTGAAAATAGAATCGAACCCTTCGATCTGAATCATCAACGGCCCGCAAACTTCGCCGTCCACTTCGCGTTGATCGGCGACTTCAAACTTGCGGATTCGGGTGGCGACAAATTGGCCGAGACGATCTTTCCAGTAAAACACCTCAAATGATTTTAAGATGAGCTGGTATCGCTTCAAATTCATCTATCCTACCATCATCGGGTTGAACAATTTCATAACCAATTCCAGCGTCATCCAAGATTTTCAAATAACGAGCAGCGATTTCAAAAGTGCCGTTTCGAAAACTACGAGCACGGCCCTTTGTCGCCAACTCGTAGAAGCCGTTGACTTGATCTTGTTTGGTTTTGAATTTGATGCGAACCATAATCGCAAAGTGCAAGGTGCATAGCGCATGGCGCGAGCTAAATCTATGCGCTATGCGCCATGCGCTATGCAAAATTACACCACCACCGCACGCGACTCAACCTTCCGCGCCGCGCGCTTTTCCTGCTGCCTTATCTTCCAAATTTTATCCGCGGTCATCGGCAGGCTGCGCATGCGCACGCCGGTGGCGTCGTAAATCGCGTTGGCCACCGCCGGCAGAATCGGCAGCAGCGGGCCTTCGCCGGCTTCTTTGGCGCCGAACGGGCCTTCGGGATCGTTGCTCTCGACGATGATGACGTCGACCTCTGGCATTTGCATCGGCGTCAGCGTGCGATAGTCGAGAAAATTCGGGCCGAGAATGTTGCCGCGATTGTACGGCATCTCTTCCATCAGCGCCTGGCCGAGGCCCATGTGGATGCAGCCTTCGATCTGTCCGGCGACCGCGAGCGGATTCAGCGCCTTGCCGCAATCATGCGCCGCCCACACTTTCTCGACGCGCGGCTCGCAGGTTTCGAGATCGACCGTCACCTCGGCAATGTAGCATTGAAAGCTGTAAGTCGGCGAAAGCCCGGCGCGCGCGCCTTTGAATTTGCCACCGATCGGCGGCGGGCCCATGTAAATGCCTTTCGAAATCAACGCGCCGTTTCCGGCCAACGCTTTTTCGAGCGCTTGCATAAACGTCACGCGCACGCGCGGATCGGGCGTGTAAATCAATTCTTCATTTTGCAAAACAAAATTTTCTGCGGGATAGCCGGTCAGCTTTTGCGCCGCATTCACGAGATCTTCGCGAATTTTCAAAGCCGCCTGTCGCGCCGCATTGCCGGCCATGAACGTGACCCGGCTTGAATACGAGCCGAGATCGATGGGATCGGCGTCGGAATCGCTGGAGAAAATGCGGAGGCGATCCAAATTCACGCCGAGCGGTTCGGCCACGCATTGCGCCAGCATGGTGTCGCTGCCCTGTCCGATTTCCGCGGCCATGCAGTGCACGGTGATGCCGCCGTCCATGTCGATCTTCAAATGCACCGTCGATTGCGGCAGCTCGTTGAAATGAATGCGGTGCGCGCTGCCGCTGATGTAAAAGCCGCAGGCCACGCCGATGCCGCGGCCGGGCGGGAGTCGGCGAAACTTTTTGTCCCACTCCGAAGCGGCTCGCGCGCGTTCGATGCACTCTTTCGTGCCGTTGCTGGTAATGCGAAATTCGTTGATCGTCTTCGAATTCGGCGGCAGCAAATTTTGCAAACGAAAATCACAGGGGTCGAGCCTGGCCGTTTCGCACAGCTCGTCGATAAGCACCTCCATCGCGAAGCGCGAGTTCACCGCGCCGTGGCCGCGCATCGCGCCGGAGGGCGGTTTGTTGGTGTAAACGCGCTTGCCGCTGTAAAGAAAATTCGGAATATCGTACGGCCCCATGTTTAGCACGCCATTGTAATACGTCGTCACCACGCCGAAACTTCCCCACGCGCCGCCGTCGATGCGTGCTTTGAGATCGAGAAAGCTCAATTTGCCTTTCTCGTCGATGCCCATCGCAATTTGAGTTTTCGTTGGATGCCGGCCGTGGTTGGTGATGAAAACTTCTTCGCGGTCAAAAAGAATTTTCACCGGGCGGCGGCATTGGCGCGAGAGCAGCGCCGCGATCATCTCGTGCGGAAACGGATCGCTCTTGCCGCCGAACGCGCCGCCGACCATCGGGCGAATGACGCGAATGCGATGCATCGGCATTTCGAGCACTTTGCTTAGAGCGCGATGCAAATAATGCGGCACCTGCTGCGCCGACCATACCGTCATGCGGTCGTCCGCGTCGTAATGCGCGATCACGCAATGCGGCTCGGTGAACGCGTGCGTCACTCCCTCAAACTCAAATTCGGCTTCGCGCACGTAAGCGCTGCTGGCGCGGGCGGCCTCGACATCGCCAAAATTTTGATCGACTTCTTTATGAATGTTCGTGCCGTTCACCGTGTTCGGATGAATCGGCTCGGCAGACGGTTTCAAGCTGTCTTCGATTTTTCTATATTCCGGCAGCTCTTCGTATTCAACTTTGATCAGTGCCAGCGCTTTGAGCGCGATCTCTTCATCATCCGCTGCGACGCCGGCCACGCAATCGCCGATGTAGATGACTTTATCCACGGCCATCGCGGTTTCATCTTCGCTGATCGGCAGTACGCCAAAGGTGTTCGGCGCTTCTTTGCCGATCACGACGGCATGCACCCCGGGCAGCGCTTCGGCTTGACTCGTGTCGAGCTTGACGATGCGCGCGTGCGGCAGCGGGCTGCGCAAAATCTTGCCGACCAGCATGCCGGGCAGCTTGATGTCGTCCGTGTAAATTCCCTCGCCGGTGGTTTTCTTCAAACCGTCGATGAGCGGAATCGGTTTGCCGATGATATTCGCGGGTTGGGTCATGTGCCTCAGGCCTCACTCTCTGCGGGGTTAAAACGGCAATTCACAACTCTTTGGTTGAATAAACGTAGCGCAGCCATCCCGGCTGCAAGCAAGATGCTTGCGCTACCCACCAATAGTTGACAGATTCATTTTCCGCTTAGGGCGTATTCCAAGATACAAATTTTGGGCAGGCAACGCAATATCTTTTTCGTGCTTGCTTTTGCCGGTCGGGGATGATTATATTGATAGCGTGTAACGCAGACGAACCTTATTTTATTCTAAAGTCCGAGTGTCAAAGGCTTGGCGATCTTTTGCAAGTTGGTTATGATGATCGACTTTCTCAAAAACCTCAAGCAAAAATTCTCCGACGCGTGGCTGAAGCTGTCGGTGAATTTGTACGAACGGTCTCGCAACGAGAGTCCGTCCTTTCTCTACGCCCTTGCCGCAGCTACCGCGTTGGCGCCGGTGGTAACCGCCCCCAATTTCGCAGTGGCTGTTGGCAATTTGACGCTTTTGCTTGGCGGATTGGGCATCGAGGCGCTCGGCAATTTGCTGGAGGAGTTGCGAACGAGA
>Ga0073934_10002665_pt1 | contig 36078 bp, 32 predicted proteins | sample LarsenN4metaG_FD_76834 | JGI IMG/M metagenome (GOLD analysis project Ga0073934, IMG submission 76834) | Hot spring sediment bacterial and archeal communities from British Columbia, Canada, to study Microbial Dark Matter (Phase II) - Larsen... ... | reverse complement strand
TGCTGTAGTGCTGGATTCCGGAAGCAGGGTTTTTCTTACCGCCGACCTCGCAGCCAATACCCTTGATAATAATGTGGCAGAGCTGTTTTCGGGTTTCAAAGTGAACAGCAGTGTAAATGTGAACCTGAAACTGCATATACGTCCATGGACCTTTACCCGGTATTACTATCTGCCTAAACAAAAACGACGATTAGAGGCCCGGTTAGATGACCTGTTAGAAAAACAGACTGCTGAACTGACAGATTACCGGGGGCGGGGAGACAGGCTCAATAAGGAATTACAGATCAAGAACGATTCTGTTTCCCTGTTATCACTGGAAAAAGAGCAGCTGAGGCTGGAATCACAGTTGCTGGATAAAAGAATTGACACCCTGAACAATTTGATCAGTAAAACACCAAACGATACTGATTGGGCCAGCCATCACCGGAAGCTGCTGCTGCAAAAGCTATTGGCTGAAAAGCAACAACTGGGCATTAAGATCGCCCATCTGGAAAAACGAGAACTTTTGCTGGCACAGGAAATTCAGCTTACCCAACAACAGATATCAAGTTATAACCGTCACCGGAACGAAAACATCAAACGGATAGAAGAAAAATATAAGGAGCAGGACGAAGAACTGCAGCTTAATGCTGACTGGAACGGCTTCCGCATGTTGTGGTTCACCTTGCGGTATAATCCGTTTGCCAATAACTATTATGTGTTTGATACTACCAACAATCCCGCTGCGGCAAGGCGGCAGTCGGCCAAAGAAAAATACTCCGCATATTCAGTGGGCGGTGAGATAAATTTTTTCCGGTGGAGGGCCAGCGGGAAACATACATTATATACAAATGCAGGCCTTTATTATAAACGAAATAATAATATCAGCGAACTTGATGCACTGGAAGTTGAAGAAAAATACCTGCAAACAGACCCCACTGCTGCACTAACCAGAAATTACATTGCCAAGTACAAAGCTTATGACAAAGATTCTATCACCCAGGCTAATGAAATTTCTTTGTTTGCCAATTATTATCATTTCCTCGGGAAAAATGGAGATTTTGCTCCGCACCTGAATATTAATTATCGAATAATTGAAAACACCCCACAGTTTGATTTTCAGGTTGGGTTGTTGTTTGAAGCAAAAAACAAAGAAAAAGAAAAAAGTACGTTGAATATAGAAGTGTTTGCTGGTGTACGGGACTTTTTTAATGACAGAAAGCAAGACAATAAAATCAAAGACCGTACTGTATTAGGCGTTCGTATAAACTTTCCTTTTACACCCTCGTTGATTCCTAAATCTAAGAAGTAATGGCAGTAGGATGTGAAATATAAAAGCTACGTATTCTTTATTGTTTCATTATGGATATGTTATTATCAACTCATAGTTACTATATTCTGAAATGTATCAGGCACAGAGGTTCTCATAAATTTGAAATGGCACTATCTTTATTTTCCGAAACGAAACCGTATGAAATACTTCTTCACCGTACTTATCGGCATTAGCCTTGCATCGGCCGCCAGTTCCCAGTCAAACAAAGATTCCCTGCTCCGTGAACTATCCGGCATACTCGAAAAAGCAGCCGGCGCCGCATGGAAAGATCAGTCCCTTACCAAAACCATTGTAAAGCAAACCCTGTCCGGCAATACCATTACCCTTGTCCTGAAGGAGAAGGGTTATTTCCTCGATGAAGCCATCGACCGGACCATCACCACTACCTATCGTTTTGTATGGGACAGCCTGAAGAAGATCTCCACGCAGCTGCCGGACAATCCATTTGTACTGTCGGGCTGCAGCGAGGCGGATAATTATTGCCAGTACCAGCTCAACTTTCCGGACAGGCAGGTAAGCCGCAGCCGCGACAACGGAAAGAGTGAAACCACCAACTGGTTTTATGTGTATATGCGTCCGGCAGATAAGGACCGCTATTTTACCTGCCTGCAAAAACTATATGCGGTACTGCACCCGGGCAAGAAATAAGTGGTGGTAATCCTGCACACAAAAAAGGCTGTTTCAAAAATCGGTTTGCTTGTCATATTGAGCTTGTCGAAATATTGACAAGCAAAACGTCAGCCTTCGGCATCCTTCGACAGGCTCAGGATGACAAAGGCTGACAAACCTTTTGAAACAGCTTCCTGTTTATTGTTCCGTCATTATTTTTTTACCTGGTAGCGGCTTGCCTTTTCTTCCAGCCTCACCATTTTACCATTCTTCATCTGTATATCGTTAATGATGCTGGCCGAATCGGTAACACCTTTAGCATCCGTCCATACCTGCTTGTACCAAAGGGTTACCCACTCCTCTGATTTATCGGCCGATACTACGGATACATAATCGTACAAATTCACTTTCAGTTGCTGGTACATGGCTCGCCCGGCTTTCATCCAGTTGATAGCGCTGTCACGGGTCATTTTTTCCTGGTAGTTATCAAAGTCCACCGCCAGGCTGTCGCCGACAGAGGCGGCCATGGCCGTGAAATCTTTATCAATAAACGCCTTCAGGCCATTCAAGGCCGCCACCACATTTTCGGTGCCGCCTATCTGCCAGTTGCGGTAAGGCCTTTCCAGCGGGATGGGCAGTTGCACATCGGCAGCGGCTACCGTTTTGGTATCACCACTGTCCGTTTTGGTTTTGTCTTTATCGCCGCTGTTGCAGCCGGCCATTAGCATAGCCATTCCGGCTATCAGCATAATCTGTTTCATAATTGTTGTTCGTTTTAAATGATGGTTGTTGAATATCCGGCCATGCCGGGGTGAAGAATGTTTAAAGGCGGGCATTGGCCCCTTACTAAAATTTATAAACCGGTTTTCTTACCCCTATTTAGATGCGCTGGTAGTTACATTCATATCCCGCACACAAACATACTTGCCGTCTTTTTTCTGAAAATAAGACATGTAATAACCGTTTTCCAGTTCAGCACCTGTTGCACTGTATCTTTTCCAGGAGCCGATCTCTGTAGCTGTATTGCCTTCTGCAAACAGGTCTACCACTTTGTACACATTATAAATACCGGCTGTATCAGTGGCAAACCCGCTGGCAATATTTTGCTTGATGGCCGCTTTGCCCACAGCGGGTGGCTTGTTACGGCTGTAGCTGACGGCATCATCGCTGTAGTAGGCCGCAACGGCATCCGCATCTTTGGCTTTCTCTGCTGCAGCAAAAGCATCTTCCATAGTCTGGATTTCCACTTTCAATTTATCCATGTCAACGGCTGCGGCTTCCTTGGCCGGGCTGCTGCAGGCAGCTAATAAAAGAATGGCAAACGCCAGGCAGGTCACTTCAAATTTCCTTTTCATTATTGTGAGGTTTATAGGTTAAAAGAGGCAGAAGGTAACCTTTTCTATCCGCCCGGCCTATTTAATTTAAATACAAGCTATCATGCTGTCCCGATAGCTATCGGGATTGTCGAAGCATGTGCCTGACGAAGTATGAATATGAAAAACAATGTCATGCTGAGCTTGTCGAAGCATGATTAAGGACTCCGAACACCACCCCTGCCTACCGGCAGGCAGGTGCGTACAACCCATTCACCGCAGGTGAATTCAATTCGTTCTTAATTCATTCGTGGTATTCGTGTCATTCGTGGCTAACCTTCTTTGTGGGAAACCAACATTCCGCCTGCGGAATAATCTGTGTTAATCTGTGTAATCTGTGGCCAACCACCTTTGTATTCTTTATGCCTTTGCGGGAAACAACATTCCGCTTGCGGAATATCTTTTGTGTTCTTTTGTGTTCATTCGTGGCCAATCCCATTCACCGCAGGTGAATTCTATTCGTTCTTAATTCATTCGTGGTATTCGTGTCATTCGTGGCCAACTTCATTTGTGCTCTTAGTGCCTTTGTGGGAATCCAATCATTCCGCCTGCGGAATAATCTGTGTTCATTTGTGTTCATCTGCGTACAACCCATTCACAGCAGGTGAATTCTATCCGTACTTAATTTATTTGTGCCATTCGTGGCCAACCCGCATCCCGTATCCCGAAACCCGTATCCCTTTCCCCCAAATACACTAACTTACTATCCCTTATCCCGCCAACATTTTTTGATCAACTGCAAATCCCCGTTTATGCAATCACTTAAATCACTCTTGCTGCCGCTGGGCATCATGGCCATTGCCGGCACAGTAACCGCCACACCTATTGACCCCGTTGATACCCGGATGCTTTCGCAGCCTGCCATCAGCAGCAGTCATATCTGCTTTATGTATGCCGAAGACCTGTGGGTGGCCAACCGGGATGGCTCCGCTCCCCGCCGCCTTACGGTGGATGAGGGTATTGAAAGCAATCCCGTCTTCTCCCCCGATGGAAAATGGATCGCCTTCACCGGTGAGTATGATGGCAACACCGATGTGTTCATCGTAGCCACAGAGGGTGGTATTCCCAAACGGCTTACCTGGCACCCCTGGCCAGACCTTGTCCGTGGTTTTACACCGGATGGCAAATCGGTTTTGTTTCTTTCACCCCGCAATGCCTTCAATAACCGCTATGCACAATTGTACACCGTGCCGGTTACAGGTGGCGTCGAAACACAATTAGTAATTCCCAATGCCAACTGGGCCGCTTATTCACCCGATGGCAAACAGATGGCATATACCCCGCTGAGTGATGCCTTCACCCAATGGAAGCATTACCGCGGCGGCACCATTGCCACTATCATTGTTTTCAGTTTTGCAGATAACAGCAGTTATAAAATACCACAGCCCGCCGGTGGTTGTAACGATGTGAACCCCGTGTGGGTAGGTAATATGATCTACTTCCGCAGCGACCGTAATGGTGAGTTCAATTTGTTTTCTTTCAACACGGCTTCAAAAGAAATAAAACAGGTAACCAGTTTCAGAGACATCCCGGTGCTGTATGTATCGGGCTATAATAACAACCTCATCTTCGAACAGGCGGGCTACCTGCATACCCTCAATCCCGGCGAAAGCAGCAAACGGCTGAAAGTGGGCATCGCCACCGACCTGCAGGAACTTCGTACCCGCTATGCCAAAGGCAGCAGTTATGTACGCAGCGCCGATATTTCTCCCACCGGTCAGCGCATCGTGGTGGACTTCCGCGGCGACATCATTACCCTGCCTGCCGAAAAAGGCGATGAACGCAACATTACCCAAACACCCGGTGTTCATGAAAAATATCCTGCATGGTCACCCGATGGAAAAAACATTGCCTACTTCTCTGATGCTTCGGGAGAATACCAGCTGCACATCAAAGCACAGGACGGAAAAACTGAAGCAAAGAGTTACAAACTGAACGGCACTGGTTTTTATGCCTATACGGTATGGTCGCCGGACAGCAAGAAGATCAGCTTCTCCGACAATGGCCGCAACCTGTATATAATGGATGTGGCCAGCGGCGTTGTTGATAAGATTGATGCTGACGAACTGTATGTGCCCGGGCCATTCCGCAACCAGTTTGGCGACTGGTCACCAGACAGCAAATGGATGGCTTATACTAAAGTGACGGAAACACAATTCAAAAAAGTATTCCTCTATTCGGTGGAGCAGAAAAAATCATTTGCCCTCACCGACGGGTTGAGTGATGCCAGCGAACCCATCTTTGATAAAGGCAGCAAGTATCTTTTCTTCTTTGCTTCTACGGATGCAGGGCCGGTTCTCAACTGGTTCGATCAGTCGAACAACGACATGCGGGCAACAAGATCCATTTACCTGGTAACATTGCAGAAAGAAACCATTTCACCTTTCGCCAAAGAAAGTGATGAAGAAAAAATAAAAGAACCAACAGATTCTTCCAAAGCAAAAGCTCCTGCTGAAAAGAAAGACGGCGGACTGGTGATTGACTGGGACGGTATTCAAAACCGTATTGTGGATATACCTGTACAGGCAGGTAATTATTCATCGCTGGCCATGGCCAAAGAAGGAGAACTGCTGTACATCCGCAACACCCCGGGCAGTCCGGGCATGATGATGAAGTATGACCTGAAGAAAAGAAAGGAGAGTGAGGTGACGGCGATGAACGGTTATTTACTCTCGGCCGATGGCAAGAAAATGCTGTACAATGCAGGCGGCAACTGGTTCATCAGCGGCGCCGGTGAAAAAGGAGAACCGGGCAAAGGCATGATCAATTTAAATGATGTGCAGGTGAAAATGGATCCGAAGGAAGAGTGGCCGCAGATATTTGATGAGGCATGGCGCATCAACCGGGATTATTTCTACGACCCGGGCATGCATGGCGCCGACTGGAAAGCGATGAAGAAAAAGTATGAAGTGTTCCTGCCGCATCTTTCCTGCCGCAGGGACCTGAATATGCTGATACAATGGATGTGCAGTGAACTGGCTGTGGGTCATCACCGCATCACCGCTCCCGGCGACAGGCCTAATAACCCGGCAAGAGTAGGTGGTGGTTTGCTCGGTGCTGATTACAGCGTTGACAAGAACCGCTACCGCATCAAAAAAATATATGGTGGTTTGAACTGGAACCCCAACTTACGTTCACCACTCACCGAACCCGGAGTGAATGCGAAGGAAGGTGATTATATTTTGGCAGTGAATGGCAACAATGTAACAGCGGCTGATAACTTCTATAGCTTCTTTGAAAATACGGCCGGTAAAATTGTGGAGCTGACCATCGGACCCAATGCCGACAATACCGGATCGAGAGTAGTAAAGGTGGTACCTGTTGCCAATGAATCAGCCCTGCGCAACCGTGACTGGGTGGAAGGCAACCTGAAGAAAGTGACTGAAGCTACGAAAGGACAGGTGGCTTATGTGTATGTACCCAACACCGCTGCACTCGGTCATGAATATTTCAAACGTTACTTCTTTCCGCAGGCCAACCGCAAAGCCATCATCGTGGATGAACGTTTCAACGGCGGCGGCCAGTTAGCCGATTATTATATTGATTTGTTGCAAAGGCCGCACCAGGCGCATTGGAATATGCGCTATGGCAAAGATTTAAAATCACCCAGCGCCTCCATACAAGGACCGAAGGTGATGCTGATAGATGAAACGGCCGGCTCCGGTGGTGATATGCTGCCGTGGATGTTCCGCAAGTTCAACGTAGGCACATTAGTAGGCAAGAGAACTTGGGGCGGACTGGTGGGCATACTCGGCTTCCCTGAGTTCATGGATGGCGGTGGTGTTACGGCACCCAACGTAGCCATCTGGACGAAGGATGGTTTTGTAGTGGAGAATGTGGGTGTGCCACCCGATGTAGAAATAGAACAAACCCCTGCTGATGTAATTAAGGGAAGAGACCCGCAACTGGAGAAAGCCATAGAGATTGCGTTGAAAGAATTGGAGAAGAACCCGCAACCGGATCCCAAGCGGCCGCCATATCCGAACAGGGTGAAGAATTAAGGAGAAAATATTCCGCTCACTTGTAAATAGTGTTTGCCACGAAGATGCCTGGCTGTAAAAAGTTTTAGCTGGCGTCTTCGTGGTTTTTTTATACGGCAAGAAATAATGGGGGAATGTTTGCTGATAAAGTACTCATCTTTTCAATTCAATAAAATGGATTGTTGCCAGCTTTTCCTTTGCCTGCTTCCAACCGGGAAGTTCATCTGCTTCCCACACGAATGTTCTGTAACGCCTGGCCAGTCGCCCGGTCTGCTGCATGGCCTGCTTATGGGCCCCGCTGTTGCGAAACTGCAGCATAGCTTCCCGGCTGACCCATGCCGTTAGTGTATAACCAATACGCCAGCCGCCATTACTTGCAGTGGCATACAGGCAGCCATCGGCTTTCTTTGCCTGCTTCATTGACATAACAGAGAAGCGAACAAACGGAAGAACCCGCCAGAAATTTTTAACCTGTAGTTCTGTAGCAACAATAAGCATAACATAGTTTTTATGAATTTACAAAAGTTACCAGCCTCTTCCATTTATTGCCGCTGGTGAAGGGTAAAGCCTCCCATTATTTTTTGCATAATACGGATTTTTGCAAACCGGGGTACGGTGCGTAATGACCAGGTAAGCAATTTCGACAGGGCGCCGGGAACTACCTGAGATCGTCTGCCCAGCGCTGAAAGAATGGGAACACCCAGCTGGCGGGGGCTAACAGCATTGTTCATACGCATATTGGCTCTTTGTGCAAAACCGCTTTTCACAGGTCCGGGAACTGCAGCCAGCACATCTACTCCATATGGTTTTAACTCTACCGCCAACGCTTCGGCCAATGATTGCACCCAGGCTTTGGTGGCTGCATAACTGGCTGCATATGGCACACCCTGGAAAGCAACTAATGAGCTCAGCAGAATAATGCCGCCTCTTTGTTGCTGTGAAAACCGCTGGCTAAAATGATGCGTGAACGACAATACCGCTTCGCAATTTACCCGGAGCATATTTACTTCAGCCGGCAGTGAACTGTTCAGGAACAAACCCGCCGTACCAAAGCCCGCCGACAGAACGACCAGCCCGATCTCTGGTTTTTTGGCTGCATCGATGATGGCTTCTATTCCCATTGGGTCCGATACATCAGCCGCTATGGTTTTTACTTCGACACCATATTTACCTTGCCACTGTTGCTGCAGCTTACGAAGACTGGCTCCGTTTCGGGAACAGATCAGTAAATGAAATCCTGCTTCGGCCAGTCTTTCTGCCAGTTCCATTCCTATACCCGAAGAGGCACCGGTAACCAGGGCCCAGGGGCCATACCTGCTTTTAAGCCTGCTTTTTTCTTTTGCTGAAAATTTCATTATTTAATTTTTATTGCTGCTGTTGTGATTAAAAAATATTTCAGCAATAAAAGTAGCAGGGGTATGAAGTACAGAACGATAACAAATGTTTAGAAGTGTTACTTCCTGCTTTTTTTTAGCCGGCTCAGGTGCACCGGTGTTATACCCAAATAGGATGCGATCATGTGTTGCGGAGCCCTGTTATGTATATCGGGAAAAACATCTGTAATGTTATCATACCGTTCTTTAGGTGACCTTGCATAAAGATTGCGGATGCGGTTGTCCTGGTATATGAAATAATATTCAGCGATAAGACGGCCAAGCTTATCACCCTGCTGCAGGTTTTTATAACCCCATTCTATGGCCGGCCGGGGTAAAACCGTTACATAACTTTCCTCTATCGCCTGCAGGGAATACAAAGAAGGTTGCTTCAATATAAAACTTGAATAGTCGGCAATAAACTGGTTTTCGAGGGCAAAATGTATGGTATGCTCTGCACCGTCATTGTCAGCTACCACTACCCGTATTATTCCTTTATTGATAAAAAATATCTCGTTGGGAATATTACCGGGACGGCTCAAAATCTCGTTGCGTTTATAGACATGGTTAACCACCTGCGAAAGAAACTGATTGATTTCATCCCCGCTGACGGTAATCATATTCCTGATAGCCTGTACCATTTGCTCCATTAGTAGAATTAATTTCCAGACCGGAATGCCTTCCGGAAAATGGATAACAGGTCTGTGGGTTAAAAAGTTGCCCGTTGAAATCAATCAACTCCTTTCAATGCATCAATATTCTCTTTCAGGGTAACCAGGTGTTTGCCAAAACTTTTGCGGAAAAGCCATTTAGCAAACCAGATACATACCGGTACCAGAACCAGTATGCAGATGATCAAGGCAAATATCACCGGCGGCTTGCTGAGGAAAAAGGCGATGCTCTTGCCTGAACCAATCATACCGCCGATCATAAAACCACCGGCAGCAGCCACCGGGTAAATAAAAACAGCTACCCGCATTTGCAGCTCCATCCAGGCATTGATGCCTTCGTATTGTTTTTCCATTTCCGCCAGCAGGGAATTGCCTGTTACCAGCGGGTTGACATTTTTATATAAAACGTATGCTTTGTACCCGGACCAAACCGTGAATAGCAGGACTACTCCCAGACACAACACAACAGGCCATTGCGGAAAGCGCAGCATGATATAGATGTACAGGCCGCTGATAAGCACTGCCCATATCACACTAACAATAAGGTAAAATTTTATTTTCTGAAGCGGGTTGGATGAGTGCAGCTTCTTAAGCCTGCCGGGCTGCAGCAGCTGCGAAAGATCAGTGTCATCCTGCTCACTCAAGCGTTTCCAGTTTTGCTCAATACTCATCTTTATGCTGTTAAAAGATTGGTCAATTGTTGTTTGCAGCGGTGAAGCTTCACGGCTACATGATTACCGGATATTCCGAGTATGTCGCCGATCTCGCTGTTATCGTACCCATCAAGGTGCATGGAAATAAGGGCCCTGTCCGTTTCAGAAAGTTGCCGGATGGCCTTTTGAAGGCTTACCGAATTTTCCCGCTGAATACTGCTGTGCTCTATCACCGGTGAAACAGGCTCCAGTGATTCTTTGTATTCCACCGGATTGTTCTTTCTTTTCTGAGTCAGGATAGTATTCAGACAGATGCGGTACAGCCAGGTGCTGAATTTGGCATCGCCGCGGAAGGAAGGCCATGCTTTCCATGCCTGCAGCAATACTTCCTGGTAGAGATCTTTTTTCTCTTCCGGGTCAGCTGCATACAAAGCCACCAGTTTGTAAATGATACCCTGGCTGGCCCGTACCTGTTCTAAAAATTGTGTTTCACTCACTTTATTTCGGATTTGCAGGAACGACCGTATACCCCAGCTTTTTTAACTGCTCTACCAGTCCATATTCTCCGCCTAAATGTAATGCCCCCACAGCAATGAAATGCGAACCCTGCTGTATCCATTGCGGCACTACTTTCATCCAGTTGATATTTCTCTCTTTGATAAGGCGGTCTTCTTCACCCGATACCTGTAATGTTTTTTCGTAAACAGCATTCATCGCCCTCATATCCTGCTCAAACCAGTTTTTTATTAGTTCATCACCCAACCCTGTCATTTCCTTTTTCCGGCGGATAAATGTTTTTAAACCCAACACCTGTTCTTCCAACGGGCTGCTGTTAAACAGTAATTCCATTTGCTGGCGTAAAGTTTCCAGGGGTTTCACTTCTTTAGCAGACTCTTTGCCTTTTGTGGCAAACCATGCATCAAGGGGAAGGCCAGTATACTTCCCCAGCAAGGCCGCCTGGTTTTTCATCATGTGTACCAACGATAAAGTAAGCGTAACATTCATGGGTTTAAATTGGTTGAGTTGCTCCAGCCCTGCTCCTACACTGCTTTTCAATTCAGCATCGAGGCTGTCCCGAAAAGGCTGGTCAAGCAGATCAGACAGTTGCTGGTTTTGCAGCATACCCATTGATTGTACCGCTTCGGCCTCAGCAGGATCGGCAATGATTTCCACGACTACTCCCCCCGATGAGGCAAATGCTTTTTTTACCGCGGGCATTTCATCGAGGAAACTGCTTTTGACAAGGTGATAAGTACCAAATAGCCAGGAAGTGTCTTTCAATCCATTACCGGTGATGCGGTAAAAGATCCCGGGCTTTTGTTCCTGCGCTGCCAGTTGCGGCGCCGCATGAAGTCCCAGGAGAAAAAATAAAAGCAAAGCCGCAAGCTTATTCATTTTGCCAAGCAAAAATCTTTTTGTTGTTGAACTATTAACTATCATTTTGATAAATTTTTAAAACATGATATAATCACCCGGGGTTTTCAGAAATATTGGTTGCGGCATAGCCCGGATAATTACAACTTCTTTAAAAAAAATATTTTTTTCTCTCTGTAATAACCTGGCAGCTTTTGCTACTAATATTTACAAAAACGAATAACATGGCTGCATTAAGTAATAACCAACCAAAAGAACTGGACCTGAAATGGTACCGTATTTTTTATGGTGCTTTTGTACTATTAAGCTTGTATTTCTTGCTAATTCAAAAAGATCTGTCTGATGCCATTGTAAATGGCGGCATTGCCCTTGTGTTTGATCCTTTTGATCAAAAGGTAAAATGGAGTGACCGGCGTTTGTGGCAAAGAATATGGCTGCTTTGTCATCTTGTACTTTTGTTAACAGGCCTCGGTATCCTGTTGTTCCTTTAAATAAGTTGTAATTGTAAATAAATGACAGCTACTTAATGCATTAATAAAATAATCATTACATAAAACTGTATAAATTTGGCTTAACTGCATTAGTATTACATTTACTTTCTTAATCAACTAAATTATTACAAATGCCAGCAGCCAAAGCTTTCGGCGCACACAGCGCTACTACTCCATTAGTTCCGCTTACTATTGATAGAAGGGAACCCAGATCACAGGATGTTCAGATAGAAATTAAATACTGTGGTGTATGCCACAGCGATCTGCATACTGTACGCAATGAATGGCACAATGCGATTTATCCCTGTGTACCCGGTCATGAGATTGTGGGAATTGTTACTGCCGTGGGAAGCGGTGTAAAAAAATTCAAAGTAGGAGATAAGGCGGCCGTTGGTTGTTTAGTTGACAGCTGCCGGGAGTGTGATAACTGTAAAGACGGGCTGGAGCAATATTGCCACCAGGGGCCAACCGGTACTTATTGTGCACCAGATAAAGTAAGTGGCGGACACACACATGGCGGCTACAGCCAGTCAATAGTAGTAGATGAAGATTTTGTACTTCGCATTGCCGATAACCTGCCGCTGGATGCAGCAGCGCCGTTGCTTTGTGCCGGCATCACCACCTATTCACCATTGCGCCACTGGAAAGTGGGCAAAGGAACCCGGGTGGGTATTTTAGGACTCGGTGGTCTTGGTCATATGGGTGTAAAACTGGCGGCAGCGATGGGTGCAGAAGTTACCATGCTCAGCCATACCCCTTCCAAAGAGAAAGACGCCAAAAGGCTGGGCGCACACAAATTTGTATTGACCAGTGATGAAGCACAGGTAAAATCAGTAATGGGTTATTTTGATTTTATACTTGATACCGTTTCGGCCGATCATGATTATAATTTTTATCTCGGACTGTTGCGCACAAGCGGTGTGATGGTATGTGTGGGTGCACCATCAGCACCGGCTACTGTTCCGGCATTCAATCTCATCTTTGGCCGTAAGAGCATCGCCGGCTCACTCATCGGCGGATTACCTGAAACACAAGAGATGCTGGATTTCTGCGCTGAACACAATATCGTATCGGATATTGAACTCATCCGTATGGACCAGATCAATGAAGCTTATGAGCGGTTATTGAAAAGTGATGTGAAGTATCGCTTTGTGATTGATATGAGTACACTGTAAATAATATATAAACCAATAAGATTTGCCCGGTGTAAATCTTATTGGTTTTTTTCTTTTTCTAAAAACCTACGGTAAAGCTCTCTGGTAACCACACCAGGTTTTCCCTGCCCGATAACAATATTATCTATTTGTACAACCGGCATGAGTTTTTTGCTGGTGCTGCTAAGAAATATTTCTGCAGCATTATATACTTCTTCCAGATGAATATCTCTTTCTTCTGTCATTAACACATCTGCAGCTAACGATAACACCTGTTTCCGGGTGATACCCTTCAGGATATGGCGGGCAGGAGTGAGGAGCTTCTTCTCTTTTGTTACTACAAATACATTACTTCTTGGAAATTCTGTAATGATGTTGTTATAATGATACAATACATCATCTGCCTTTTTTTCTTTTAATAATGGCTGCAACCATACCGCCATGGCGTAGTTGATGGTTTTGATATACGGCAGTTCCCGTTGATGTTCATAAGTGATGACAGAAAACCCTTTTTCGAAATCAGCAGCAGTGGCTGTCTTCACCGGGCTGCAGGTAATGAGCAGGTTAGGGTTTGCCGGAGTATACGTATCGGGTGAATACCCACCTGTGAGCATGATGCGGATACCGGCTTCTGATAATGAAGACTGCTGTACCAGTTGCTGCACAATGTTTATGAGTTCATCTTTGGTTTTGTTTACCGGCAGGTACATAGAAGCCGCAGATAAAAAGAATCTTTCGAGATGATCATCGATAAACAATGGCCTCCAGTTTACGGTGCGAAAGAAATCAAACACTGCATAGCTCCGTTGTATAGAGAGATCAGTTACATGCAGCCTGGCGGCTTCAGCTGCCATAAATGTATCGTTGAGAAAAGCAGACATATTATTTATGCAGCACAAAGTACATAAAAAAGCCCCGGTGATGACCGGGGCGATGAACCGAACCAGGTGTAAACAAAAAGATTAATCATCCAACTCCACGTCATCAATATTATTGATATTAGACAGTATCGTACTGTATAGGCTGGTATTGCTGGTGGCAGATATGACAAGTACACCATTGGTAAGTGTGGCCATACTCAGCATTGCTTCGGTGATGCCGGTGGTGAGCAATGAAAGATCCAGTGTGGTTAATGCCGTAATATCAGCCGCACTGCCAATCGTTACATCTTCTGCTTCTGCCTTGAACTCCAACAATTCGTTGATGTAAAATACAACCGGAACTGTGAAGCCAATATTATTGGTGAAGCTGCCCCTTAAAATAAATGCGGTGTCTGTTGCAGAACGGGCAAGGTCTATTTCGATTTCTATTTCTTCATAACGGCCGGGAGCAAGTGTAATATTGCCCAGTTCACTAACCGGTGCAAAGAGGTCGATACGGCGGGCTACTCTTGATTCAAATTCCACTTCATCATCATCGTCCTTCTCTGCTTCAAACTCAATTTTATCGGCATAGGCTGAACCACTGGTCCAGGTAATACTGCCGCTGCTGGTGCGGCTTACCGTAGCACTGGGATTTTTTGTTTTGAGCTGGTAAGAAAGTTGGCCGCCATTATCATCTTTACTGCAGGAGACCAGCAGCAATAAGGCTGCAACAGCGACAACAGATAAAACTGTCTTTTGCATACAATGAATTTTTTGGTTTTTGTGCCCTTAAATGCGCCAAGAATAATGCCATAACCTGTTTGTGTGGATTAATTTTTTCAGGTCATCCTATTTGTTTAAGCGTTGCTAGTCAATCGGTTTGTTGGATTAATCAAACAAGATGCCACAATCCCAGGACATCATTTTTCTTATATAGACAGGTCATCCATAATTTTTTGAGAAAACCCATATTGGTCCGACTCACTATTGAAGGTGTCAACAATGGCTTCTTCCAAACTGATGTCCAGCAAGGATGCCAGCAAGTCAAGATAAATAGCGATACCCCCGATCTCTTCTTTCAGCATTTCCTTGGTTATGTCTTTAGCGCTGTAACTGCTGCCGCCATCCAGTCCGCCTCTTTCCACTCTTTGCATCTTCTTGATCATATTGCAGAGTTCGCCCACTTCGCCGGCAAGGGCGGTGGTCCAGTAGGTGAGGGGCTGATTGTCGTAGCATTTAAATCCTTCTTTGGCTCTTTGTACATTCACAGGCCGCATTGCAGCAAGATCTAGTTTCATTTATATATAATTTAGAATGTGCTAAAGATATTGCAATACAAAAAAAGCCCCCGGCCGACACCGGAGGCCTTAAGGGGTCTTTCATGTACGAATCATTTAATCACTACACCAACCGTTCCGGCACGATATACGTTACCGAACTCTGTAAGCACTACCGGTGCGCTGTAAATGAAACCAGTAAGCGGTGTTTCCCATTTTGTGACGCTATTGATGTCAACAGCATAGAGGTTTTTACCTGCTCCAAAATATAACCAGTTATTGGCCAAAATCACTGAAGTCATATCGCCATGTGATTCTGTTCTTTCCAGCCTGTTACCATTTTTTATCGGCACATTAATACGACAGCCCTGCACATCAAACTGTTTCTGCCACAATACCATTTCGTCTTCCACGGAGTAAGCAACCAGTCTTCCTTCTTCTGTCAGGAAGTACATTTTGCCATTTTTAACAGCCGGTGTCAGGAACATGTTACAACTTTCTCCCGCCGGAAGCAAATAAGTGTGTACCCAATCACCGTTGCCGGCGCTGAAAGCATAGATTTTATCATTTTGTTTATGATCTATTGCAAACAGGAGGCCTTCATTGTAAATCAATGAGGCATCAAAAGTATAATCGCCAACATACTTAGACCATAGTTCGGTTCCGGTTATTACGTTTACTGCACTCAGGTAACCACTGCTTGAAAGTATATAGATGATATTATCAGCAATGGCCGGGTTGGTATGATAACATCCGGCAGGTGATTGATATTCCCATTGCTGCACTCCGTCGGTTTTTATAGCCACCATGTGCCCGCCGCAGTTGTTGTAGATCAGCAAGCCGTTCACATAATTCAATGAGTGCGGATAAGGAATGATGGGAAACTCATTCAGAAGGTCTCCGTTTTGAGGGTTGTACACCTGCAGCTTTGTATCGTTGGTTATGTAAAGGAAGTCATTCACCAATAACGGTGAAATAAAATAGGAAGAGTATATGGCGCCCTTTTCCCATAGAACGTCTCCGCTCCATGTATCCATGCAATAAACAGAAGCAGTAGCTGCATCTGCGAAGATGGTATAGTTGCTGCTTACAGCAGCAGGAGCAAAGGCGGTCATTCCCGGAGTATTATAAGTCCACCTGAGGCTTCCGGTCAATGCATAATTGGTATAAAATACACCATTATCATCGGCAGTAACGACCAATGCATTTTTATCGTAAGAAGGAACAGGGATCGGGGTTGGCTGAACCGGGATTACCAACTCCTTTTCTTTTTGACAAGCGTTCAGGACCAATAGGGCTATTACCGGCCAGAACACTTTAAACATCGTTTTCATAAAACTAGTTTTAAATGTTGGCCTGATAAAGAAGTAATATACGCAACTGTGTATTGCTGTTTATCAAGTCTAAAGCATATAACTTGTTTGGATCTTCTGCAGAACAGTAAGTTATGCAGTAAGCGCCGGGCCGCAATCCCCGGTCCGGTGTATGGCTATTTGTCCATACCTCTCATTTGCTCTGTTAAGTTACGATGCAGAGCGAGGGGATTCCAAATAAATTGTAAGAAATATACCTGCAAGAAAAACAGCAGTACATTTTTAGAGCCAGATTGATGGCGGATCATCAGAAAATTTAATAAGCTCTGTAAAGAGGCGGTATTCATCGGTTCAACATTTAATAGTCTTGTAGATTTTAAAACAATGATCGTATATCTACTAATCAAAAAAGCGTATTTGTCCACAGTACTGTAATCATATTATAAAGTAAATTTGGCGGCTTAATGTCCAATCAATGAAAAACCCAATTCACCAAAGGGCAGGTTTATCCCTGCTTATGACGCTGCTTATTTTCTGTATTCAATCTTTACATGCCCAGTCTCCCGGCTTTATAGTAAGGCCTGCCGGAGGTCCTGGTCCGGCTGTGCTAAACCCCAGTGCTGATGCATGGACATCTGCTACGACAAGTGGTTTCACTACCAGCGACATTACACAATCAGAAATAGCGTATAAAATAATACGGCCGATTATGGCAGAACCCACTGGTGACCTTGCAACCGGCCCCAGCGGTGGTTATTCAGATATTGTGAAAACGCTTGACAACAGCGGCTGCTATATCTATTATGATGGCACTAATTTGCTGTTCCGCATTAGTATAGGTGGTATCGTAAGCGGAGCCAAGGCTTATAATGTTTTGTTCGATACAGATATGAAACTGGGAGCTACCGGCAGCAGCCCTGATCCCAATTATGTACCCTCCACCAATAGCGGGAATGGCAATGCCGGTTTTGAATGGGAGGTGGCGCTTGAAACAGGTTCAACAGGGAGAGTAGCTGTATACAATGTAGATGGTATTATCAATCCTACAGCAGCCTTTACCTATTCTTTGAATACAAATCACCTGGTGTCAGTGGCATTAACGAGAGAATCGGGTAATGCAGATTATTTCTATGATTTTTATGTGCCTGCTTCTGTATTGGGCATTACCACTACTACTCCGTTTCGAATAGTAGTTACCACCAACACGAATCCCGGATCAGCTTTCCAGGGAACACGGTCTGATATTTATGGCATCAATGATGCACTGTTTCCCAATTCTTCCGATGCATGGGAATATGCCGGTAATAATACCCCTGGGTTTACACTGAATGATGTCAGTTCGTCTGGAAGCGGACCAGGCAATGTATGTACCGCAGCGCCTGTGTTAAACAGTGGTATCGGAGCAGGCTCTAATATAATTATCAGCGGTACATGGACAAGGCTGGATGCCGATAAACCCTCTTCTGCTACAATTTATATTTATAAAAATGGCGTATTACAAGGCACTACCACTTGCAATACCGGCAGCACATGGAATTATACTATTACAACCATTGTCTCCGGTGATGTGATAACAGCAAGAGCCCAGGCTACCGGAGAAAGTATGTGTTTGTTAAGTAATAGTGTAGCTGCGGCTAATTGTTCTCCTTCATCAACCTCTTCTGCCACCAGTGCTGCCTTCAGTGTTACCTGTGTAAACGACCGGAGAGGTATGTCGGGAACCAAATTGGCTAATGCGGCTATTTCTATTTACAGCATTGCATATAACACCAGCCCCGTATTGGTAGCCACGCAGAGTTTTCCCGGCCCTTCACCGAACCTTGTTACTTACGGATCACCTTCCAATATTGCCAATACTACATGGGAATATAATGGTACCAATAATAGCGGATCAACTGATCCTTGCAGCGGAGGACCAAATGATATTCCAAATGGTTCCTATTATATCACTGTTACGGAATCTGGCAAGTGTGAATCGGCCGCAATTTTTGGATCATGTGTAAATACTACGACCACTAATACCCCCACTATTACTCAGACAGTTTTATACGTCGGAACCAACATTATCAGCGGCAATAGCACCGAAGCTAATCCCGCTACCATTCGTCTTTTTGTTAATGGTTTTATCGTAGCCTCTGTAAATATTGCAGCCAGCGCTGCCTATAGTTTTTCCAATGTGATACTACAAACCGGTGATGTAGTATCCGTGAGGGCACAGGCATCAGGTGAGTGCATCAGCAATGCAGCCTCACTTACCACCACCTGCTTTACTGCCGTGCCGGTTATTTCTACTGATGTGCAGGGTAACTTAACAGCGGGTGCTACTACGATCAGCGGCACCTCTTCATCACCCAACGGAACCAATATCCGGGTATATCAATCTCCTTCAACATTGATAGGAACAACCACTGTAACCAACGGAACATGGTCTGCTACAGTTACTGCCTTAACAAATGGAAGCAGTTATTATGCCACTGCACAAAACGGAAGTTGTGGTGTTAGCGCTGCTTCTTCCAGTGCTACAGCCAGAACAATGACTACGGCCTGTCCCACAATTACAGGCAGCTACGCTGAAGGTACGAGCCCGGTAACAGGCACTTTTGCCTCTGCTTTTACAGGAACAGTTTATTTATACCAGGATGGGGGGCTTATTGGTTCCAATACTGTCAGCAGTTCTACTACCTGGAGCATTGCCATTTCTTCTTCCAATCCATTATATGCAGGCGGTGTATTAACCGTGGGTGCACAAGCAACTGGCGGTACTTTGAACAGGGCTTGTGGTTCTACAACAACCGTTACCTGCTCAGCGCCATCGGCTCCTGTGGTAAGCCCTTTGTCTACCACCATTACTACCGGTCAATCTGTTACCTATACTATTACCGGAACACAATCCGGTGTTTTGTACAGTATTCAGGATGCAGGTTCGGGTACTTCCTACAGTGCTTCCAAATTTGGTAACGGTGGCAACCAAACATTTACAACCAATACTTTTTCTGTGCCCGGAACATATAACATAGCTATACTGGCAGATAAATTGTCCGGTAGTGGCTGTTACAGCAGTGCTGCTGCTTCCATTATCGTAAGCAGTACGTTGCCTGTTACCTGGCTATCTTTTACTGCTGTGAGGCAGCAGCAACAGGTGCTGCTTCAATGGAAAACAGGTATTGAAATAAACAGTAAAGAATTTATAGTACAACATAGCAGGGATGGTATCAGCTGGAATGAAGCAGGCCGTCTGAATGCCGCCGGCAACAGCAACATTGAAACAAATTATCGTTTTGTTCACTACAATCCATACGAAGGCAATAATTATTACCGCATCATTCAAACTGACATGGATGGCAGAAATAGTTTCAGCCGTGTAATTATTCTTGCATTAGGTTATAAGGAAGAAATAACTGTATATCCCAATCCTGTTACTGACGGATATATTAATATACAGTTGCCCTCTGATGCTGTCATTACCATCTATAACAGCGCTGGTGTGCAGGCCATGAGGTTATCGGTAAATGCAGGATCACACCTGCTTGACCTTGGTCGTCTACCCAAAGGTCTTTATCTGTTACAGGCGGGAACAAGCTCCAAAAGAATAATGATTCAATAATATTAACCTGAGCATCGTAACGAAGGGCCCGGAAAAATCCGGGCCTTTCCATTTATAAGGCAAACCACTTAGTATCGTTAATAGATAGTCACTAGCGCATTCAGAAAAACCTAATATGCATCAGATTTTCATTTGATGTGAATCATGAAGGGCTAATGTCATCTCTTCTACTTTAGCGTCATAAAATCCTACTCCAATGGAAAACTAGTGCGGTTGCAATAAGATCATTTTTGCGACCTTCTGCTTCTTACAATTTTCATCCGGGCATTACTCCATTACTTCCGGATGCTTTTTTACATACTGTTATTGTTGTATTAATTGCTCAGCAAATCCATATTTATGAAAACGACTATTACAAAGTCCCGTCACCATAGTATCACTAAACCCTTCCTGTTACAAACCATCTTTACCCTGCTTTTCAGTTGCTTCTCATTTATGATCACCTATGCAGGTATCATCAAAAGAGGCAGCACCCGTACTGCAACTACATCCAACAGTAACCTGATGATCTATAAACCATCGGGTGTACTGCCGGGTGACGTACTGATCATCAATCTTGCTTACGAGGGAACCAATAGCCCCTCGCTGACAGGTTGGACAATCGTTAGCGAAAAGAGCCTCGGAACCGGCCGTTATGGCGCCGTTCTTTATAAAATTGCGCAAAGCAATGAACCTTCCTATTATATTTTTTCACTCGGCAGCGGTGGTGATAATGGTGTGGGTACATTGGTGGCGTTTGCAGGAGTGGATATTACAGGTAATAATCCTTTTGACGTATCGCCGGGAACGATTAACAATAGTAACAGCAATACAGCTACTGCCACATCCATTACGACAGTATCTGCCGGAGCCGCCGTTATCATGCTGACGCAGGAAGTGGGCAGTGGCCGTTCCTGGTCTAACTGGTCTGCCGCCAATTTAGGTACACTTACAGAAATTGCTGATGCCAGAAAGAGCGGGGATGCCTCTGTTGGTGCAGCCTGGAAAATCAGCAGTTCTGCTGCAGCCACAGGCAATGGTACAGCTACTCTGTCCGGCAGCCAGCAAAATGGGGCTATATTAATCGCACTCAAACCCGGATCTGTAAACTACTTTGTCAGAAAGGATGCCGGCGCTAATCTTAACCTTCAAAATACATCAAGCTGGACAGATAGTGAAACTGGAATGGGGGGAAATTCTCCAACCAACTTTACTAATGCTAACCAGCTATTTAATATTGGCTATAACGATATTACAACCCATTCTATAAGTGGTAACTGGACAGTGAGCGGCAGCGGTTCCAAAATATTTATCGGAGATGGTGAAACAGCTTCTACATTTGAAGTGGGCAGCAGTTATGTACTTACGGCTGCGGTAGATGTAGAACCCCTGGCCAACTTTATTCTTTCAACAACGGGTTCGCTGAACGGAATTTCATTTGAAGCATTGGAGAATAATAGCACCGTCAGTTACACAGCCAACAGCGGTACACAAATTGTAAAACCAGCCACTTATTCCAACCTGACACTCAGCAGTAATGGTCTTAAAAATGCAGGCGGTCATATTACCGTTAACGGAACATTACACATTGGTGATAACCCCAATAGTGAAAGAGGACAACTGGAAATGACCATATCTTATACAGATTATGCTGATGTGCATGACGTAAACAGCACCAGTATTTATAACGATCTGAACTCTTATGTACTGACAATGGGCCCCAACGCCATCACAACCGGAACAGGAGATGTAACGGGAAAGATCAGAAGAACAACCATTGCTTCGGGCACTACCTATACTTTTGGCAACATTAATACACAACTGACTTTTAATAACTCTGGCGGAGGTGATTTACCCACAGAGATTACTGTTGTAGCTACATTCGGCGAACAAGGATTGCATGTAGAGAAAGCAGATGCCGTAAAAAGAATGTACCAGGTTTTGAGAACGGGTGGCACCAATCCTACAAGAATGATCATCCGCCTTGCTTACCTGGACAATGAATTAAACAGTAATACAGAATCCAGCCTTGTATTATGGGACCATCACCTTCCATATGGCGGTATTACACCTCATGAACATGGAAAGACCAACCAGAGTACCACTTCCAATTGGGTAGAACTATCCAACCACTATGTACAATACCTTGCGCCGGAAGGCAGCACTACTTTTACCAAATACTGGATGATATCGGGTAAGCTTTCAACAAGTATTGTATGGCTTGGTGCCAGCAGTACGGCATGGGATAACCCCTCCAATTGGAATATCGGTTCAGTACCGTTAAGCACAGACAAGGTGATTATTCCTGATGCAGCCACCACGCCAAGAGATCCTGAGCTGAATGGCTCAATAACTGTCGGAGCTATCGATATTCAACCAGGCGCTGTTGTTAACGGAGGAAGCGCCACGCTGACCTTAACCAAGGGCCCGGCTTACAATGGCGGTGCCGGAACCTGGGTAAATAACGGCATTTTCAATGCAGGCACCAGTACGGTTGTTATTGATTACGACAGTGCGACTATTGCCGGAAATACCAATTTTTATAACCTTACTATTAACACAAATAAAAAAGCAACGGTGCAGGATAACAGCACTATTGATATCAGTGGTACTATTATCAATAATGGAATATTTGATGCTGCCTACGCTGAAAACACTTTTATTTACAGCGGAGCCAATCAAACCATTATTAATCCCAATGGAAATACTACCGGTTATCATAATCTCCAAATAAATGGAACCGGGGCAATTTTTCCTGCCACACTTAATATTACCGGCGGTCTGATCAATAACGGTACAGTGGATGCAATTACCAATAATAGTACTGTCATATTGCAAAATACAGGTCAGCAAAGCAGCCACAGCATTAGTGGTACAACCCCAATTACTTTTTACAATCTTGAAATTAATAATGGTTTGGCAGTAGTGCTTAATGGAGTAGACGCAACTGTAACCAACATCCTGACCCTCACTGAAGGAACATTCGACCTTGGTACAAGAACACTTACCCTGGGCGGAGCATTATTGCGTAACAATGGTATCATTAATGCCAGCAACGGAACATTCGCTGTAAACGGAAGTGCCGCCCAATCTATTCCGGAAGGAAGCTTTGAAGGAACCATTAATTATTTTTATCTCAATAAGAGCAGCAACTCCGTTAGTTTTTCAGGATCAGTAACCATGCATGATCTTTATTTGAAGAGCGGAACGATAGACATTGATGAAAATACCCTGATCATTAAGGGTGAAGTAACAAGACTCAACGGAAGCATAGATGCTACCATTGGCGAAGTGATTATGAATGGCACAGCCAGCCAAATCCTTCCTAACGGATCACTTACTACCAACAGCCATATTCTAACCATTCAAAATCCTTTAGGTGTAAATCTTGGTGAATCTAAAACAGTGGACCAGCTTGCCCTGGAAGACGGAATTATTACAATTGGGAATAGCACTATTACTGCTGGTTCTATCAGCGGTGGCTCTTCTGGCTCTTATGTAAAAACATCCGGTTCAGGTGTACTTAAAACAACCATTGGCAACGGAACTGCTGTTACATTTCATGTGGGCAATTTGGCCTATAATCCTGTTACGATTACCAATAACTCCGGCATGGCAGATGACTTTGATGTTAGAGTAATGGATGAAGTCTATAACGGCGGACCTACAGGTGTTCCGCTTGCTTCTTATGCAAGAGTAAAACGCACCTGGATGATCAACAAGGCTAATGCTAACGGTGGCGCTGGTATCGATTTCACCTTTGAGTGGAATGCCGGTGATGTGGATGGAAGCATTGTTACACCAAAATTATTCCACTACGATAATGTGCAAGGCCGCTGGATGAAACAAACGGGTTCTTATGTGTACCCCAACAGTACAAGTCTTGCTTATACCGGCTACACCGGAAGCTTTTCACCCTTTGCTGTGGTAGATGAGCAATTCACATTACCGGTAACCTGGCTCAGTTTTACTGCACAGAAAAAAGAAGCTGCTGCTTTACTGGAATGGAAAACCGCCAGCGAACAGAACAGCCTGGATTTTCTGATACAGCACAGTACCAATGGTGTTTCGTGGATTACAATTGGCAGTAAAAATGCCGGTGGATTTACTTCAACCACCAGCACTTACCAGTTTACGCATCACACCCCGGCAGAAGGCAACAACTATTACAGAATTATACAGCGGGATGCAGACGGTAAATACAGTTACAGCAAAGTGATTCAACTATATTTTAACAACAACAGTAATAACTTACAGATACTCGGTAATCCTGTCTGTAATGGTATTTTGCTAATACAGGCCGGACAAGAAGGAGCGATAGGAATTTACTCAAGCGATGGAAGATTATTGCAGCAACAACTATATGCAGCGGGATTACACAGTATCGATATCAGTCAATATGCAAAAGGTATTTATTACCTGAAATCATCAGCAACAACCATACGTTTTATTATTCAATGACGGATAATTTCCTGAGCAATTATCATCAAAAGGAAGCGGCGCCTGAACGCCGCTTTTCCTTTTATTATTATCGGTATTTAGAATTAAATATAATACCAATAACCAGTAAGAGTTTACTGCTAATTTGATAAAAGACAGTTATTAAACTGATATTAATTCTTGTTACCTGTACGTTATAGCAGTAGTTTTAAAATCCAATCCATCCATTCTGTGAAAGCTGTCGTATCCTATATCGCTTTCCTGCTTTTGTCATTGACATGCAGCGGACAAATCACCACTCCTATTATACGGGCGGGCTTTGGTGTAGATGCAGATGTATTGCGTAGTTATTTTAATAACACACCTTTGGCCGGAAGCGATGACTGGTTTCCAGTAAATGGTGCTGACAGCGGTGATGATTTTATTATTGACACCAGTGGTGCAGCATCGATCGTAAATGGCTACACTACTAATCCAGCCAGTAAGTTCTATTCGTTTACAAGGGGAATGCGGTATCCATTGCTAAGTACCATCAATGGTCGTATTTACTATGATGCTGTTTATGTCAGGGATTTTCATGGAACTGATTCTACCAGTTTTACCGGGGGCAGTAAGAACGGCCAAAGCCCTGCATTGTGGACTACTACCACTTCTCCGGTGCTTGCAAAAAACGATATTGTAGAAGGCTATCTGCATGTAAGAAGAAATGGGACTACCAGCAATGATTCATTATGGTTTTTTGGTGGTGTATCCTTACAGGGTACCAATGGTGACCGTTATTTTGATTTCGAATTATATCAAACCGATATTACCTACAACCGGCAAACCAGAAAATTTGAAAACTACGGCCCCGATGCCGGGCATACTTCGTGGCGTTTTGATGCAAGCGGTGCCACAACGCAAGTTGGTGATATTATTTTCACAGCTGAATACGGCAATACAGGATTGAACTATATAGAAGCAAGAATTTGGGTGGCAAAGTCTGCCATTACTTCTGTAAACCCCCTTGCGTTTTCATGGACAGGTTCTTTTGATGGAGATGGTGCAGGAGCTACTTACGGCTATGCAGGGATTGTGCCTAGAGCAGGTGGCTTCTTTTACCAGGGATTACAAAATGCTGCCAGCACCAGCGCAGGACCTTTTGGAACTATTAAATCTGGTGATGTTTATGCTGCGCAATATGACCCTATACAGTTCATGGAGTTTTCTGTAAACCTGACAAAGCTGGGTCTTGACCCCATGAGTTTTACTACAGGCTCTATGTGCAACCTTGCTTTTGGTAAAGTATTAATTAAAACAAGAACCTCCACATCTTTTACTGCCAGCATTACTGATTTTGTCAGCCCCTTTAGTTTCCGGGAGGTGGCACAGGTAAATGCGTTATCAGATCTGCCATCCGTTTGTGATGATTACCCGGTTGCAACCATCAGTATTGCCAACCCCCTGCCAACATCCGTTTATACCTGGTACACACCAGACGGTCATATTCACACAATAAATCCCTATTCAATTGTAGTGGATTCTCCGGGGACATATATCGTGATTCAAACACTGTTGTCCGGATGCGGCGAAGGAGGAAGAGACACAGTGGTGATCAATCGTTTCGATCCTTATAACTGCTGGCCGCTCGCCACCAAACTGTTGCATTTTAATGCCCGGAAAACAACAGCCGGGGCATTAGTGGACTGGCGGATAAGCTCAGGAAGTGAAATAAAAGAAATGCAGCTTGAGCGGTCGGTGAACGGTGGCCTTTTTGAACACATCGCTTTTGTTGATCCTCATATTCGGCCAACAGAAAATGACTACTACCAGTACACTGATATTACTATCGGTAAAGAAATACATTACTATTATCGCCTGAAGGTTATTGAGACTTCCGGAAGGGTTTATTACAGTGCTGTCGCAATGATCAAAAACAACTCATCTTCTTCTTTACAACTCAGAGCATCGCCTAATCCTGTGCTGCAAGGAAAAGAAATTACCCTTCTCATTAGTGCAGATAAAGAGCAGGAGGCTTCTATCCGCATCACTGATAACAGCGGACGTACACAGTACCTGAAAAAGCAATTGCTTAACCAGGGAGTAAACAGGGTGACAATAATACCTGCTGCCACATTTTATCGTGGTCTATATTTCGTCATACTTGCCGGACAAAACGAAGTTGTGAATGACAGGTTATTGATACAGTAGCCAGATTATGCCTAAAAAATCCCTGCTTGTCTTTTTTATCTTTAACTACAATCATCTGTTCTGCTGAACTACATCATTGAATCTGCCTGTTTGCTGATGCACCTTCATACAAACTACTTTTTATGAAACGCCTTGCAGCAGGCCTGTTGTTGCTGGCAGTCCTTCCCGATATTTCTCTTTCACAGCAAGAATACAAAGGAACTGTTTCATTAATTCCCAAGGGACCAGATTTTAATGCCGCCTATTACACCAATAAATTGAATATGAAAGTGGATGCCGGGGGCACAGCAGTGCTAACGGCCAATCTGCGGTTCGGTCCCAAGACCGACCCCGGTGATTACATCGCTTTTACCGGCAGTATATCAGGCACCTTACAGGGAAGTGAGCTTAGCCTGAGCGGATCACTGAACCAGGCTATGCAGGATGGAAAACGGTTTACAGAGGAAGCCGTGACCACAAGAGTCACAGGCCAGAAAGATGGAGATGTGATTACCGGTACTTTTTATATGCGTTATGATGGAAAGGAAGAATCGACCATGACCTTTACGCTGAATCCCGGAGAGCTTGCTCCTGAGTTATTGTTTCCTTTAGGCAATAGTCCAAAAGTATTTGACAAAGGATGGCTCTTTGGTGCATCCTTTAAAATCACCGGAAAAGATAATGAAGAAGCTGACCTCACCGATAAGATCGAATGGAGCGGTACAGCCAGTTTTGAACCCGATAAAGGCGCCAGCAGCCGCCCTGTTTTTAATACGATCGGTGAAAATAAAATCATTCTGACTGCCGAATACGAAGGAAAGAAATACAGTAAAGAATATAAAGTGATGACGGTAGGTTCAAATTTATATGCAAGAGTAGGCAGTAAAGCTATGTGCCCCGGTGATTCGCATGGTGGTCCAACCGACCCGATGGTTTGTATTGGTCCAGTCATCACAGGTAATGGTAATGTGCTGATTGATGGTATGCCCGTTGCCTGCGAAGGAGATCGGGGTGTACATGCTGCTTGTGTGGGACCTAACAACTTTGTAATTGTAGACGGAGACCCTGAAGTCCTTATCAATGGGAAAAAAGTGGCAAAGCTGGGTACATTAACCCGACACTGCGGCGGAATGGGAAAAATTGTTTCTACTGATGGCGGAACAGATGGTACCGGCTTGCTAAAAGGATTATCCGACGATATCAGTATTACCAAAAACGGTCAAAAGATTCCGAATAACAGTAAGCCGGAAAAAGGAATGACACTCAAAACCGGGCCAAAGGGTTTACTGATGATGAGCCCAGACAGAAATACTGTACTGATGATCATGCCAAACACCGGAGCTGTTATTACCGGCGCAAACGGCAATGATCTTGTAATACAAATAAATGACGGCGTCCTGTTTGTAAACGGAGAAAAAGCCGGCGATAATAAAAACCTGGTAATTGAACGCATCAATGAAAAATTGCTGCGGAAAGGAACAAGGTTTCTTTTCAGCCATAACAAAGACAGCAGCCGCCTGATTGTTTACGAAGGCGAAGTGGAAGTGCAATTAAAAAAGGAGAATAAAAACTTTATAGTTCCGGCAGGTAAGGTTTACTTCAACGATTTTAAAAACTCATATACTATAACAGATACCCTGCGGTTTCAATCATCCGGCGTATTAAGCAGCATGCCAAAAGACAGTACCTATTGGCAGTTACCAAAGGCTAGGTTAGCAAAAGAAGGACCGGTAACCAGCCAGCCGGCAGGTTTTCTTGAGCTGGTAAAAAAATACTGGTATTTCGCAACGGGTGGCGTATTGCTGATCCTGTTGATGGTGTTTATGAGCAAACGAAAAAAAGCATGATGTATGTTGTAATTTCAGGAAATGAAAGTATGGCCATTTGTCCTGATATTACTTTCCGCCTGCGGATCGGGAAATAAGTTTTATTATTCCGGCCAGTACAAAACCGGGCATGACAGCAGTTTTGTGTACTCACTTCCTTTTGAAACCGGTAAAAAAGTTTTTCTTGTTCAGGGTTATGAAAGTATGTTCAGCCACAAGGCAAGCAAGGCTCTTGATTTCAAAGTAAAAAGTGGCACTAAAATTTTTGCAGCCAGAAAGGGTATTGTTATCGGAGCCCGGGGCGATTCTGACAGAAGAGGACTAAAACAGGAAAACTTGGCAGACGGCAATTATATCTTCATCCAACATGATGATTCATCTGTAGCTCAATACTGGCATTTTAGAAAAAATGGTGTATTGGTCAATACGGGTGATACAATTTCAGCTGGTCAGCTGATCGGCTATAGCGGCAATACCGGCTACTCCGCTTTTCCGCACCTGCATTTTGATGTAAGAGGATATGACCGGAACGGAAACTATACCGATATACCAACAAGATTTTATACTCAAAGAGGAATCGTTTACCTGCAACCGGGAAAATTTTACCGCACATTCCGCTGATACAATAATCATAGGTTCGGGGTTTATTAATCGTTAACTTGGACTTCCTTAAAAACAAACGTCATGATCTTCATTTATATACTGGCAGCTATTATCGCAGGTCTTTTGATCGGAGCTTACCTGATGCCTAAAACATATAATGTTGAAAAATCTATTGTCATTCACAAAGCCCCTGCTGAAGTGAAAAATTATGTGGCCGATCTTACTCACTACAGCAAATGGAACCCCTGGCAACAAAGTGATCCGACAGCCACTAACAACATAACCGGTAATGCAGGCACCCCCGGTCATAAATATAGCTGGGAAGGAAAAAAAGTAGGTGTGGGCAGTCTTACCCTTATCAGCAGTGATGAAAAGCATATTCATTTTGATCTTGAATTTGTAAAACCCTGGAAGAGTAAGGCAAAAGACAACTGGCTTTTTGAGCCATGGGGAGATGGTAATGAAACCAAAGTAACCTGGCAAAACAGCGGTGAACTTCCCTGGCCTATGGCAAGACTGATGGGACCAATGATCAATAAGAACCTCAATCACCAGTTTAGCGTTGGATTGGAAAACCTAAAGAAGATGGTGGAAGTTGGTTGATTATTATACTGCGTTATTAATTAAGAAGCCGGCCAGTGATAATTCACCAACCGGCTTTTTTCATGGCTTTACTTTATACTAGGCTGCTTTTGCAGGCAACTTTCCTAACTCAGTCATCAATTCATAATATTCATTGGCGGATACAGATGCCTGCACTATCGAAACAATTTTTTCAAAAGCCGGAGCAGGCAACATCATTTTCATCCCTGTAAGCATAGCAAGATTTTCTTTTCTTGTTTGTGCAGGGGTGATATGTTTTCCCCAAACCAAGAACATTTCAAACGGAATACTCCTTAATATCTGCATGTGCAAACTCATCAGCTCTTCATCCGTTAAGTGTTTCCACAACAATTCCTGTGTGTTAGTTTCTTCATGTATGATATGCTCAAGGTATTGGCCATGGTAGGAAGAAAAAGCAAGGTAAAATTGAAAGCCTTCCTCTTCTGACTGCGTGCCATCAAAACTGTTGAGCCATTCTTCTAATTCTGCCTGTACTTTTTCCAGTTGCTCATGTTCCTCAATATTTTCCTCTGAGGAACCAGGCGCTTTGGCTTCCAATGCAGTTAATACAAGCGACTCTTCGATATGGGCATGTTCTTTTAATAAATCAAACATTTCGTTGCCCAGCTGTTTTAGGACCTGCAATTCGCTTTCATTGGCATAATCAGTTTTACCAGCCAGCAAAGAAAATTCGGCCATTAATTTGCGCAGCGCTTTATGCGGCGTACTAAAAATTTTGATCCTGTTCATAGTTAGTTGTTTTAAGGTTTATCAGGTTTAATTTCACTGTAAGCCAGTTGCGGTGCAGGCACCACATTGTTTACAGGTTTGGTTGATTGCAGGTAAGTAAAAATAGCCTCTACATCAGCATCGCTCATATCCTTATAATTTTCCCATGGCATGGGCGGTAAGAGGTTTCGGCTGTTTTCCATTCCTTTCCACTTTCCTTTTGTTATCGCTGTTTTAAACTGTTGCAATGTCCAGTTGCCAATACCCGTAGCATCTGAAGTAATATTAGCTGCATAAGAAGTGCCCAGCGGACTTACCATGGCAGTACCTTCAGCATAAAATAATGCCCAGCCATTTTTTAATGCATCAGTATTGGCTGGTGGTAACTGTACATCACCACGGTGCCCGGATAATAGACGGGTTGTATCTAATGCAGGCCCCATTGCTGTCATTACTTTAGGTGAGTGACAATCATTGCAACCCATTGTTGTTACAAGATAATTTCCTCTTTTGATCAGTGAATCCTTGCTGATGGTTTGTCCATCCGCATTACTGTTGTGTCCGCAGGCCACCATGAGACCTGTAATAGTGGCAATTAATAGTGCCGGTAAAAAATAAACTCTTTTCATAAATAAGGTTTTTGGTTTAACGGTCACAAAGCTATAATCGTTACAATAGCAGTAAGCCACATCTTTATGTGGTAGTGACAAGCGGTTAAGAAAGAGGAAGTATGGAGGCGTTGTTAATTTTTCTTTACAAAAGAAACTTGATTATACAATCTGAACTTTATCTGCAGCCTCCTTTGCTTTTTTACGCAACGCGTTGATATCCGCATCAATACTATCATAAACCAATGCAACAGCCATTCTTCGATATGGTCTCGTAGTTGGTTTACCAAATATGCGAACGTCTGTTTGTTTTTCTGCTAATGCATCATCAATTCCAATAATAGAAAATTGCTCTGCTGATTTATTGGCCAGCACTACAGCACTGGCACCGGCTCTTTCTAATGTTATTTCAGGAATCGGCAAACCAAGGATTGCCCTTGCATGCAATTCAAACTCTGACAAATTTTGTGTTCCTGCCAGTGTTACCATACCTGTATCATGTGGCCTCGGACTTAATTCTGAAAAATACACTCCCTTATCTGTAAGGAAAAATTCCACCCCCCATATACCTGCACCAGTTAATGCTGCTGTTACTTTTTCTGCCATTTCACAAGCATCGTTATAGTCGCTTTCACTAATGGCAACGGGCTGCCAGCTTTCCTGGTAATCACCCCGTTCCTGGCGATGGCCAATGGGCGGACAAAACAGCGTTGATCCGTTTTGCTGGGTTACAGTCAGTAAGGTGATCTCTGTATGAAAAGAAATAAATTCTTCAATAATTACTTCCTGAATATCTCCTCTTGAGTTGGTAATAGCGTAATCCCACACTACTTGCTGATCTTCTTCTTTCTTTAATACACTTTGTCCTTTACCGGAAGAAGACATTAACGGTTTTACCACACAGGGCAGACCTATCTCTTTAACTGCAATTTTAAATTCTTCAAATGTGGTTGCATAAAAGTATTTCGCTGTTCTTAAGCCGAGTTCTTTTGCTGCCAGGTCCCTGATCAGTTTCCTGTTCATTGTGAAGTTAGCGGCTTTGGCACTGGGTATTACTTTTCTTCCCTGCTTTTCATAATCATAAAAACGTTCTGTGCGGATAGCTTCTATTTCTGGCACCACAAGGTCAGGATTATGTTTGGCAATTACTGTATCCAGCTGTTCACCGTTCAGCATATCAATTACCTCAAAGTTATCAGCTACCTGCATAGCCGGTGCACCGGCGTAACTATCCACAGCTATTACAGTTTGTCCCAGTCTTTTTAATGCTATGACCAGTTCTTTACCCAATTCGCCGCTACCAAGCAGGAGTATTTTTTTGTGCATGGCACAAAATAAAGAATTAAAACAAGAGCTGTTTTAATGCAGGAACCCTTTTTCAGGAAGCAGTTTGGGAGGCGTTTTTTCTCCCAGCATTTCCATCAGGTCTCTTTCGATGGTATTACATATAGCAGTCATTGGTACATCGGTAACCTGGTTTACAAACGGGTCTTCGTTTACCTCTCCCACTTTACCCATTACAGCAAATACAAAGGAGATTAATATGCTCAATGGTATCATCAGCCATGGAATACCCATTTTGTTGAAATCGGCTACCAATGAAAAGGGTAAAACGATCATAAACACCAGCAGGAATAACTTGGTGAAGAAATGATATTGCCGCAGCAGGGGTGTATTGCGAATGCGTTCACATCCTCCCTGGAAATTATTGAAGCCAGCCAGTGTTGGCTCAAGGCTTATATTATCAAATGGCCCCAGTATTTCTGACTTCATTGCCTCTTTGATCCTTTTACCCTGCACCAGCAAAAGATAATTGGCCGGGTTCTGCTTCTCGACCACCTCCAAAAATTCTTTTTCATTCAAAAGATGTTTGTATTCATCAAGATTGTTTTGCCCTCTTAGTTGCAATCGCAGTGCATGAGCAAATGCTATTTGACGAAAAACCATTTCTTTTTTATACGCTGATGTCTCTTCAGCAGAGGCTTTGCCTGTTTGTACAGCATTATCCGCATTGGCAATAACCTGGCGGGCAAAAATGCGACTGTTATTGGTAATGCCACCCCAATGAGTACGGGCTTCCCACCAACGGCTGTAAGCATTATTGTTTCTGAATGCGAGGAAGATAGCTAGTGCGCTGCCTAAAATTGCCGCAACAGAAAAAGGAAGGCTTACTTTTCCTATTTGCCCGGTATGATATAATAAGTAAACACCAACTGACAGTAAAACTGAAACTATCAGTTCTGTTTTCATGTATCGTGCAACCGCCAGCGGATTGAACACCCTTTTTGTTATCATACTGTACAGGTATTACCGTTTCAGGAGTTTAAAGCCAATTTCCCTTCCCAGTCCCTGCATCATCGCCAGGTTGATCCAGAAGAAAGCAAATTGTTCCATCAGGAAGAATTTATCATTGCCTCCTGCATTATAACATTCAGCAAAACCAGCATCTTTTGCTAATTGTATAGCCACTTCTTTTCCTTTTACACTATCGCCTGCCACAAAGGCATCAATAGCAGTATTGCCATAAACCGGGTTTAGCATGTTATTAAATCCGGTTGTGTTGAAGCATTTCACCACATCCTTTGTTTGTGTATTAGATAGTATGGCATCAGCAGTATTCGTGAAGCCTGCAGGCCCTCTTCCCATTACCACATTCATAGCATCAATGATGATCTTGCCGGTGGTATCTCCCATGGACTGTGCCACTTCTGCAGCCACCGTAGCAGGGGTAGCGATAAGAATCACATCAGCCTGCTGTACCGCTTCTTTTACCGGATGCACAGAAGTATCGGCATTGCTTAGTAGTTCTGCTCCTTTAAAATTGGTTATGTCGTTTACACCAAGAAAAATACGGTGGCCCTTTTGTGCCCATTTTGTGGCCAGTGTACCTCCGACATTGCCGGTTCCGATAATGGCGATATTCATTTGTTATTTGTTTAATTGCTCAATAACCAGCTCAGCTGCAGCAGCACCACTGTTCTGTTGCTGACCTGTAATTAAATTTCCATCTGCAATGGCATAAGAAGAAAAAGGTGCTGCCACTTTAAATGTTGTTTCGGATATTTTTCTGGCTTCTTCTTCAATCCGGTAGGGTTGAATTTTCATTCCCACTGCTTTATCGGCAAACTCCTCTTCTGCATCGGCAAAGCCTGTCCATGTTTTTCCTTTAACCAATAATTCACCGTTGGATGTTTTGGCTTCCAGCAATAAAGTGGTAGAGTGACAGACAGCGGCACTGGGTTTACCGCTTTCATAGAAAGTAGCAAATAGTTTTTCCAATTCTTTATTACCGCGGAAAGTGTACATGGGGCCCTGTCCACCTACAAGAAAGATGGCCACATAATCAGCCGGGTTTATCTCAGCTATTTTTTTTGTGTTTGCGAGCATGTCATTGAACCATTGATGTTGCATATAACCCAGTGAGATCACATCATGGGCTGAATAACCACTGGCATCGGTAGGATTGCTAAAGCCATCCATTTGCAAGGCACCGCCTTCTGTGCTAACTAGCTCCACTTCGTATCCTGCTTCCTGGAATACCCTCAATGGATGTGTGAGTTCGGCTGCCCAGAATCCAATCGGCCAACCTGTTTGCTTTGATACAGACGGGCTGCTGGCTACCATTAATATTTTCCCTTTGGAAGGTGCACCGTGAAAGTGTACATACTGATTTATCTCCTTAACATTTGACATATACCAAAATTTTTGTGCTGTAAAGGTGTAACAACGCTGCAGCACATCCTTGTAAAACACCAATAAGGCTGTAACGAACTTTTTGGTGCGTAAGCTGTATTTTTAATATATGCCTGACGTAATAATCAAAAACAGACGGTTTTATAACCCGGTGGATTTTGTATTCAAAAAACTCGGCGGCACCTGGAAGATACCGGTGCTATGGAGATTACGAAATAAAACAAGACGATATACCGAGTTGCAGCAAGATATAGCCCATATCAGCCAGAAAATGCTCACCCAAACCCTTAAAGAGCTGGAAACGGAAGGTTTTGTTGCAAAAAGGGTTTTTGCGGAAGTGCCGCCCCGAACAGAATACAGCTTAACACCGAAAGGAAAAAAAGCAATAGAAGTAATTACCTACCTGCGGAATTACGGGCTGCAACTGATGAAAGAAGAAGGAATAGACTATGATGCAATGATTAAAGCTGAAAAGAATAATGCTGTCAAAAAATAGTGTGTTTTTTATATCCTTTCTTGCTTTGCTTACAAGCTCCTGCGCTGTCAGCAAAAACCCCTTGCGCAAACAGGTAAAGTTGTTGCAGAAAGGGATACTTAAAGATGATACAAGTTTTGTGTATGCACTTCCCTTTCCGGAAGGAAAGAAGTACCGTGTGATACAGGGATACTTCAGTCGTTTCACCCACAAAGAAAGAGCTGCGCTTGATTTTAATATGAAAAGGGGCGATACCATTACCGCAGCGAGAGAAGGGGTAGTGGTAAGAGCCAAAGAAGACGGGAAGAAAGGTGGCCTCAACAGAAAATATCGTTCTGAAGGAAACAATATTGTTATTCAACATAACGATGGCTCCCGTGCCGGTTACTGGCATTTACAACATAATGGCGCATTAGTAAACATCGGTGATACAGTACAAAAAGGACAGCCGATTGCACTTAGTGGCAAAACCGGTTATGCGTTTGTGCCGCACCTGCATTTCCTGGTTTGGCGATATGAAAACAATAAATGGCAGCAGGTACCCACCCGTTTTGTTACCCATAAAGGGATTCTGTATTTACGTCCCTGGAAAAAATACCGGCAGCCCGCTGAATAATCTATTTTTGAAAAAATCTATTTTTTGAGCTTAGCAGAATTCTGGCAACAATTTACCGATGGTATGATACATTCTTCCTGGTGGGAACGTATTGCTGTTTTTGCCGGTATTGCCAGTGTGTGGTTCAGCCGGAAAGAAAATATCCTGGTTTATCCTGTTGGCTTAATCAATACTATCATTTATATCTGGCTGAGTTTTAAAGGCGACCTTATTGGCGAAGCTTCGGTTAATTTTTATTATACGGTGATGAGCATTTATGGCTGGATTTTGTGGGCCCAAAAGGATAAGGA